>Ga0123356_10000007_pt1 | contig 240704 bp, 207 predicted proteins | sample TergutEmb28metaG_2_FD_92546 | JGI IMG/M metagenome (GOLD analysis project Ga0123356, IMG submission 92546) | Embiratermes neotenicus P3 segment gut microbial communities from Petit-Saut dam, French Guiana - Emb289 P3 | ecosystem: Host-associated > Arthropoda: Insects > Digestive system > Gut ... | reverse complement strand
TTCCGATTTACACGGAGATAAAAGATCATTTTTAGGAGCCGTTGCAGGAGTAGTAATTCCGAATAACATAAGAGAACAAGCATTGAATGACGGATTTTATGTAATAGAACCTTCCGGAGAAACTTTTAATATAACTTCGCCGGAAGGAAACCCAAAAGAATGGTAACCTTTGTTGAAGCAGCTGTAATGCATGGAGACATAGGGTTGTTTTTAAGTTTAAATTTTTGCTTATCTAAAGAAAAAAATAGTAAAAATATGACACAAAAAGACTCTTTTGTTATATTATTAAGTAGAAGGCTTTCTGGAAAACTTGGGAGGGGAGAACAGATTGATTTCAGTCCCTTGGAAAGTATCACGGTACGGTTGTAGTGTGCTCTCTTCCTTTTTTTAGGAAATCTGTGTAAAATATAACAGTTTCTCACAGCCAAAAAACTTTCCGGTATTGAAATGTGTGGTTTTGTTAAAGCTGTAGAGTAAAGCGTGTAAATCATACAGGAGTTTTAAAGGTATTTTATTTTTATGACAGATGCAGATTTTTTATACTATTACGCAAAACTCTACCATCAGTACAATGTGAAAGCTGTATTGATGATAGAGAATTGGACTGATAAAGACTGTGATGCAAAATATGCAAAGTATATGCAGGAATATATCAGAATTAAAGAGGTTTTTAAAGAGAAAAATTTGTCTGATGATAGAATAAAAATGGCTTTGGAAGCTTTTAAAAAAGATCGGTTAAATTCTACTTATGATACATTATTTAGGGATATGATAGAGCGGCTAGAAAATAGAGAAGGAACTTTTTCGCCACAAAAAAGGGAGGCGATTAAATCAAAATTGGCCGGTTATAAAACACTGGATGATGCCAATTATGAATTTTTGTATGAGCTTCGTAAAATTGAAGAAGAAGAGTATTAGGAGGAATCAAGATGGAAACAGGATTGTCGGATGCCGTATTAAAAATGTATCACAACGCTTCGGGAAACAAAAGTTATTCTTCTGCCGATGTACGCAGAGAATTTTCTCGTGTAGTTATAAATAGACCGCTTTTACATTATTCCCGTATTGCGGGCAAAGTAGCAACCAGCCGCCACATTCTTGAAAGTGAATTAAACGAACGAAGCATAGAAGAATTACTTGCAGAGGTTTAACAATTTGGAAACTATTGAGAAAATTGCTGAAAACATAGAAGCAAATATTGATCTTACCGCCCAGCTTGAAATGATCTGCAGGTGTTATAAAATTGATTTAAACGCATCTCCTTTATATAATTTCAGAGACGCATTATCTCATTATATTCTGCGTTATGAAGCAACAGCTGATGAAGAAAAAATAGCGCAAGAAGCCTCAATAAAAGAACATATTTTTAGAGGAACAAAAGATATTATTGTTCTTATACTTAACGAAATGAAATATAGAGTATTAGATGTCCTTAATCCAACAAGCCGCCGGGAGCAGCAGCAGGATTTTAGACGATTGCTGCATGGATATAAAAAACTGGAACTGGAAATAAGAAAAAATACTGAATCGGCTGTTATAAGAAGTTTAACGCCATTTGTAGAAGCGTTGACAAATTTAATTGAAGAAACAAAAGTTATTTTTGAACTGCATGGAATAGATTTTTATGCATAACCTACAAACCCCATAATCCTGTTTTGCTGCTGCGAGCTTCTCTTTCGTAATTTCTGAATTCTTCCATAAACTGGAAAGGGTATCTTGTATAGGCGTGCCCAAAACCGTGTTTAATTAATTGGGCATTATGGCAGATTCCATCGCCTGTATAAACATAGGCCAAAAGGCGGCCGAATCTGTCTCTTAAATCCCAGTCAAAGGCAAGATATACAGTTTTTTCTTCGAGCATCATTTTTGTATAGTCAGACGCTTCCTGTCCATAGGCTTGCGCTTCCCTGTTTGGGTGTACCGTTTCAGGCGTATCAACGCCCAATAATCTTACTCTTTCCCTTCTTTGCAAGTCAGGAATATCTTCATTTATAATTACGATTATTGTATCGCCGTCTACGACCCTTGTAACATGGGCCGGTATAAGCCATGCAGTTTTAACTTGCGTTGATACTCTTATATTATGTTCATTTACACAGAATATTCTATTATTATCCTGTGCAAATAATTGGCTAATAACAAATATTATTAATATAAGGATTAATACAGGAGAGAATTTTAGTATTTTTTTTATACTGAATTTTTTCATGTATGCATATTAACCGTCATCTATTTTAAAAGATGCTTTGTAAAGCATTGTTGCATGATGTATATTTGAGGTTTTTTTCGTACCTCCAAAACCAGTCTGCAAACCAGACTGGTTTTTAATTATGTACCTACGGTACATACCGCACTGGACGAATTAGATGCTCATCAGATTTTGCTCGATTAACACGTTGAAAACTTGTAGGATTTATGACTTGAAAAGCAAACGCCGATGGGAATGTGATAAAAGGAAAATTAGGAATAGTAGTGTAAGTATTATATTGAGTTGAAGACCAATATAGACCAGAATCACTAATTTCTATACGGGATCTGCTTTGAAAAAGTTGACGCAACTCATGCTCACTGGGAAGGAACCAGTCATTGTAAGTTATTCCATTGTGAGTAATACTGTATGTTAAACAAGCATTAGAAGCAGGCCTCTCCATCCACATGTTGTCGGTATTAATCTTTCCCGTTCCAATTAAATCCGAAGTAGAAACATTGGCAGTATTTCCCCATGCATAAGTTTCCGGCAAATCAGCAGGAGCGGCTTCCATGTAATAGAATGTTTCATTAAGACCTTCTGCTTCAAATCCATTTCCATCTGCATAGAAAATAAACCCACCGGCAGGACCTATATCACCTATAATATAAGAACGGATATAACTATTAAAAGTTCTACCAGTAGTAATTACCGTATCCTCAGTCCATTTTGTACCTGATCCAACCGGACCTGTAAACCATCCTTCAAAAACACGGTTAAAATAACCGCTTGTTGCTGCGGCTGGTGGACTTGGGTGTTGAGCTTCTGGTATAACATCATTATGATTCACAATTAAAATTAAATCTCCAGAATCACTACGAAAAACCACTTGATGCTGAAACCCAACTGTCGCTGCATTTGATCTAACAGGCTCAGCTCCTAATGTGGCGCTGACTTCAACATAATAATAATACTGCCAGCCTGTTGCTGGAAGATTAGACGTGGGTATTATATAGGTTGCGTCTGTTGCGCCTGATATTAATGTACCGCCTGTGTTACTGTTTATTGTGTTCCGATACCACTGGTAACTTAATGTAGCGCCGCCGCCGTCAACCGAAGTTGTTACATACAGGTATCTTCCTTCTGATGTAATTAAGATTGTATCTGGTGGCTGCCTAATTATACTAATAACAGGGGGCGCTGTTGCAGGGAATGTGTAGCTTACAAATATGTTGTTGGTGTCTATGATTGAAATATTCGCAGGCTGGCCGTTTATAGTCGCACTGAAACTGCCCGGGAACATATATCCTTCGTTGGCCGTCAATACAATTAATGCTGTGTATTGTGTCCCTCCTCTGAATGGATCGTGAGACAACATCAAATTCCATAATACTGCGCTAAAAGTAAAGCCGCTTCCAGATACAAGGGTTGCTGTTGTATTTGGCGTTGCATTTTTTACAGGAGCTGTAACATTAAAGCCGGCTGTGTTTATGGGAGTTGTTACATTAACCCTTGCAACACTAGAAGTAACAGACTCTGCTCCCAAACCCGCGCTGGCTATACAGTAGTAATAATGAGATGAGCCTGCTCCTGAAAGATTTGCTGGTATGTTAAAGCTTGCATTTACAGCGCCTGTTACCGGGGCGCCGCCTGTATTGCTGTTTGTTGTACTGCTAAACCACTGGTATGTAACAGGCCCAGCTCCTGCAGGATTAACAGTTGCCGCAATAGAAAGGCTGCCTGTTATCTGGCCCTGTATAACATTTGTAGTTGCCGCAGGCTGTGTATTTATTATAATTACAGGACGCGCAGCTGCGGGAAATGAATATGACAGGCTTGCAGTATTATTATTGGCGCCGGAGTTTTGTACAGTTACTATTGCGCTATTTGTGTTTATGGTTCCTGTAAGTCCAGCAGGGAATGTATAATTTTGATTAGCCGTAATTGTAATCCGCGCTGTGTATGAAACCCCGCCGGAAAATGCGCTTGCTGCAGGTTCCCATGTCACATTGCCTCTTGTAAAATTGCCTGTCCCTGCAGATGCCGTAGCTGGTGTTCCGCCTGCTGCCGGAGCTGTTATACCTGTTATGGCAACTGTATTAATCGGCGCGGGATTTATTATTACAGAAATGCCAGCTGGCTGTAATAGAGTGTAATTGGAAGCCCTTGCTCCGCTCAGGTCAATATTAGTTGCAACATTATATGTGCCAACATTTGCGCTTTGTATATTTCCTGGATTATGCGAAGGAGCAACAAGGCCGCTGTCGGCGCTTTCCACGCCAGAGAGCGTTCCGCCGCTTGTTTGAACAGCAGTATTGCCGGCGCTGAAAATACGGCTTGCAGCAGTAACGCCTGTTATGGTAAGTTCTTTCGGCGCAATATTTACTCTTACATTTGCAGGCTGTGTAAGAGAGTAGTTCGCAAGAGCATCTCCTGTAAGTACTATACTTGTATTAACAGTTTTATTTTCCCCGGCATCTGATGTACTCATTATTCCTGCGCCGCAGTCAAAGCCTAAATTTGGTATATCAATTTCTTCTACGCCTGTAAGCGCGCCGCCTGTCAGCGTAACAGAAGCGCTTGCATTGTAAATGCGGTTTTGCGCGGTAAGACCCGAAACTGAAATTATTTTTGGACTTATGTTTACCATAATACCCGCAGGCTGGTTTATTACATAGTTATTAGCATGCGCTCCGCCAAGAGTAATAAAGCCAATTACAACAGGCTTGTCATTTCCGGCATTGGGATCTTCAATTGAACCCTCAGCGGGAATATTCATTGTTACTATATCAGGTGTTTCTATGCCTGTAAGCGCGCCGCCTGTAATTGATACTGTTAAAGCTGCGTTATACTCGCGCGGCACGGCGCTAAGGCCTGTAATTGAAACCGGTTTTTGGCTGATGCTCACCTTTACATAATCAGGCTGTATCAGCGTGTAGTTTAATCTGTCCAATCCCGTTAACTGTATGTTAGTTGAAACATCTCTTGGGACAACAGGTAAAATTACATTGGCATTTGCGATATTTCCTCCGCCCAATGTAAAGCTGACAGCATCGCCTTGTTCAATCCCCTGTAATTCTCCGCCTGCCAATACAACAGAAGTGTTTGCAGAACTGTAAACGCGATCTGCTGCCGTTACATTGTTAATCGCAACCGGTTTTGGCTCAATGATTAATGTGTCAATTAACACTTTTTCGGCAGTATCATAAACCCAGCCGCCGCTTGTTGAGGCTCTTATTTCATAAGCGCCGGCATTTACAGGCGGCGTACTGCTGTTATAATTATTGCCTGCGGTATCTGTACCGGTGTAAAAAACCGTTATAGTTCCCGCGCTGCCGGCATTAATCGCAGGTTCTGCATTTTCAGAAAATTGCACAGTAACGTCCTGTTCGTTTCTGTCATAGACTCTTTCAATACTGCCGGTAATTTCAAAGTCAAAAGCGGCAGGATGCTTAAGCCATCTTGCGTATAAGGTAAGAGACCTTGAAACCGGGCTTGTAACATTATCCCAATTAGTTTCATATTGAGTATCATTCCATGTATTTATATCAATATAGTTTCCGTCTTTGGCGTACCAGTCATAAAATGTGTATCCCGGTCTTGTTGGTACGGGCTTTGGCGCAGTATCAGTATAATTCTGCCCGTGGCCTATATTAAAGGAGCCTACATCCGATCCGCCGTTTGAATCAAAACTTACAATATGCACATTGCCGTTAAAGTAATCACTGCTGAAATTATAGATAAAATCACTTTCAAGATTTTGATAAATATGCAAAACCAAAAACCACTGTATGCTCTGATGCTCCGGCATTGCCAGTGTAAGCAAAACCCTGTAGTAACCAGATTTTAAAACAGTCTCCCCTGTATTGCGCGTAACAGCTCCTGCGGAAAATGTAATTTCCTGCTGCGCGGTTCCGCCTGCGGAAACAGGCGTTATCATCATGGCAGCATCCGTCACTCCCGGGGGCCATGAAATATCCCATAAAAATATGCCTTCCCTGTTTCCTGTATCATAACTTTGCCACAATGCGGGAAGAGCCTCTGTTGCGGGAAACGGAGAAAGAGTAACAGCATGCGAGACGCCAATACCGGCGGCAATATCAATTTCCAGTTCTCCCCAGGCCGCCGCTTTTTCCAGTTCACTATCAGAGCCGTCATCAAGATACGCAATAACTAAAAGATTATAAGAACCTGAATTTAAAGGAATTGCCTGCGACAGGGTAGAAGGAATACGATGAATGCTGAAATAACTGTCATCCTGTTTAAAGGTGAGTTTATACCTTAAAAAAACAGGCATCCCCGGTAAAATTGTGCGGGAATCGGATTCATCATCAATATGAACAGACAAAGATCCCATCCCTTCCGGAAGATGGAACTCTGTTTCAGATGTATTAAAAGAGCCGGGACAGCTTGCCAAAAAAAACGAACAAAGGGCAATGGTTATAAAGGCAATAAAGAATATCTTTTTCATGGTTTTACCTCAAATCTGATTGTATATGTATGAGGTACAGCGCCTGAATATACAAGGAGCGTTATGTTGTGAAAACCCGGAACATTATAGCGAATATCGCTAGCGTCAAGTTCGAGGGTAAAACCATTTCCAAGAAGGGCAGTACCGTAGAACCATTCCTGACCTGAGTAGCTGCTGCCAGGCACTTGCATTTCACCTGAAAGCGGATAGCCGTTTCCTGTCTGGGAAATGATAATGCCTGAATTTATAGTGCCGCCGCCAGCAGGCAATGTAGTTGGAAATAAATAACTTTGATTGTTCAGCCAATTGGCGGACATTGTCATATTATTTGTAACCTGATATGAACGGCCCGGGATTCGATCCACGCCAAGTTCACAAGTCCAGCTTGCAAAACCGGAATCGTTCTTTTTAAGCGTGCCCCAATCCGGCAATGTAATTAAAGCGCCGGGTAATGCCGGAATGGGCGATGGGGCAGCGCCGCTTATCGCGCCATTATCGTCAAATGTTACTGCGTAAAAACGTATGGCCTGGCTTGGATACGGATTTCCTGCAAAATAATTATTATTTTCCGCCGAACGCGCATAAATAAAATAATCTGTTGCTGTAAAAAGACCTGTAAAAGTTGTAGCGGACTGCCAGTTTAAAGATGCTGGATCAGCATTATTAAAAGCGCTTATGGCATACTCGGTATTTTGATTTCCCGGATTTGCCGTTATTTGTACGTTATTGACAGTAATGCTACCAAGTGCCGGAAGTCCGAAAATTACAGGAGCGTTATTAACGGCAGCTCCGGATGCCTTCTCTACAAGAAAAGAAACAGTTGTTTCTGTTTTTTCATAAATATCGTAAGTTACAGTTACTGTAGCTGTATAAACTCCTGCGTTAAGGCCAGATTCCGGCTGCACAGAAAAAGATGAGTTATCGCCGGACGCTAAATTTCCGATAATGCCGTCTTCGTATAAAATAAAGGAACCAGCGCCGCTTCCGCTTATAGCGATACCTGTAATAATAATACCTGTATTGCCAGAGTTTTCGATTGTCACAGTCTGCGCCGCAGGCTGTTCATAACCAAAAATAGCATCGCTGAATGTTATGTTGGCAGTTGCAGAGTAAAGACGTAAAGCTGCGCTGACGCTTGCTGCTCCCGCATAGTAATTTGTGTTTTCAGCAGAACGGGCATAAACATAGTAATCTGCTGCGGAAGAAAGACCTGTGAATATTGCAGTTGACTGCCATGTTAAGACTGACGGGTCTGTGTTATTCGAAACGCTTACAGCATATTCCACGCTCTGATTTCCCGGATTTACAGGAATAATAACATCATCTGCGGTTATGCTTCCTAAAGACGGTATCCCGTAAACTGTTGCAGGACCGCTGACATCAGCGCCGCTTTGTTTATCTACAAAAAAAGAAAATACAGTTTCTATAGTACAGGAATTGTTATATTCTGCAATTATGGAAGCTGTGTAATTACCTGCATTAAGCCCTGCTGCAGGCTGCACTGTAAAACTTGCGCTTTCTCCTGCAACAAGAGTAGTTACATCCGCTTCACCGGCAAGCGTAAAATAACCGGCATCAGCGCCGCTAAGTGTGAAATCTGATATATAAACGGCAATATTTCCGTTATTTGAAATTGTAACATCAACAGGGGAGGGCTGCGTATAATTAAATACAACGCCGCTTATTGTCACTGGTGAAAAAGCCAGAAGTGATTCTCTTAAAACCGTAAATGTAAATTCAATATTTGTTGTTTCAACACCGTCATATATTACAACAATAGATGCTGAGTAAGTTCCTTCATCAAGATTCGCCGCAGGCTGTACTGTAAAAAACACGCTGCTGCCTGCTGCAACAGTATCAATTGTATTAATACCGCCCAATATAAAGCTGGCTGCATTAACTCCTGCAAGAGAAATGCTGTTTACATCAATTGCAATATTGCCTGTATTTGTAATTGTCACATTAACAGGGGAGGGCTGCGCATAGCCATATTCGGCATCGCTGAAAATAACAGGCGATAAATCCAGCATCAGCTCGCTGAAAAATGCTTTTATTGTAACGGAATGAGGCGGCATTGTAAAAGTTACAGTGCTTTCTGCAGAACTTGCAAGCGTAACATCACCGGAAACAACCTGCCATTCGCTGAACTTAAATCCGCGGTTGGGATTTGCGCTTATTGTGACAGTCCCTCCGCGGCCAGTGTAATCCGGGCTTGCTTCGGCTGTCCCATTCCCGTCAGTCTGCATGATAATACGATTATGCAGAATACCCATTACCATCTGGTTTTCACAAGAGCATAATATAGTTACTACAACTAACACTAATACGGATATTGCTTTGTTTATTTTCATTTAACACTCCCGCCTTACTTAACTAAAATAAATTCAACCCTTCTGTTTATCCATATATTATCAATATCATTGTAGGGAACAATCATTCTGGAAAATCCTGCTCCACGGATTGTCATTCTGCTGTAACTTACGCTAAGGCGCACAAGCTCTTCCAGAACTGTTAATGCCCTCTGTTCACTGAGCATTCTTAACCTGAACTCTTCCTGGGCGTTCATTATCCCTGCGGTAGCGTTTGAATGGCCTTCAATAATTATTTGATACCCTGTATGCATGTTTAATAGCGCGGCAATACGGTTTAATGTATCATTATTGTTTGCGGCTGTTTCATTGGCAAGCCCTTCAAAGTTTGTCATGTTGGTATTAAAGAAAACTGGTGTTAGCTGCAATCTTAAATTGCCGTCTGCATCTGTAATAAGACGGATACCGTCAATAAAATCGCCGTCTTCTTTTTCTTCAATAATATTATCCTGAATATCCGTTATTTCTGTTTTTTGTTTTTCATCTGGTATGATTATTTCTGTTTTCTGCTCTTCGATTTCTTCATATACTGTTACTGTTTCTTCTATATATATATACTGCTTCTGGTGCCGGTTTTTCTCTTGGCGGAAACCTGATTCCTGCTGTGATATTTACACCCCATGCATGAGGATATCCTCCGCGTATTGCACCTTCAGAATAAAAGTTTTGTCCAAGATTAAACCGCCAGCCGGCTGAAAGCCCGCCTGAGAAGGCAGGGAAAAAATAGATGTACTCGTTATAATAAACACTTCCTGCTTCGATCTGTACAAAGGGGCCGTCATATGATTTTGGCAATTTAAACCAGGGGGATAAAAACGGAAAAATAATAAATTTTCAATTGAGCTAACTGTATCAAAGTTATGAAAACCACCCAGTCTAATCCCGGCCGAAAAATATTCGTTTAAATCGAAGCCTGCCGTAAGAACACCGCCGAAAGATAAGCCTGAGCGGGAGTGAGCGTTTAATTCCGGTCCGAGCCCCGCAAAACCTCCCTTCGGCCAAAAATCCAGTGCGTAAACATGCCATGTCATACATAAAAGAAAAACTGCTGTAAATAAGATCTGCACAAGATTATTCTTCACGTTGATATCCGGATGATTTTTTGAGTGATTACTATAAAATGACACATAGGGGAATTATATCAGAAAATTGAATTAAATGCAAAAAAAGCTAAAGGTCTTTAGGCCTTGTATCCTGTACCCTTACTGCCTTTCCTTCCGATATTGGAAGGCTGCCGCTTTCATGCAGCTCGACTTTGGGGTTTATGGAAATTGACACCTGCAGAGTTTCGCTTATTTTTTCCTTTAATGCGTTTAGAAGACGGGAATCGTCCATGAATGTGTCGGCGTTTACTTCTGTTTTGACAGTTAATCTGTCAAGGGCGCCGTCTTTTTCAACTACGATTAGATAATTATTGCCGACTTCCTTCATGCCCATGATCACTTCTTCGATCTGGCTGGGGAATACATTTACTCCGTTTATGATAAGCATGTCATCGCTGCGTCCTGTTATGCGCTTTAAGCGGCGGTGCGTTCTTCCGCAGCCGCAGGGTTCTGAATAAAAGGATGTAAGATCTCTTGTGCGGTAACGCAGGATTGGAGTGGCTTCGCGGCAGAGAATTGTAAGGACAAGCTCCCCTGTTTCGCCTTCCTTGACAGGCTCAAGCGTATCGGGATTTACAATTTCGGCAATGTATCCGTCTTCCCATATATGCAGCCCGTCTTTGCATTGACATTCAAACGCAACGCCGGGACCGTTCATTTCAGAGAGGCCGTAAGAATTATAAACATCAACTTTTAAAAGAACTTCAATGCGTTTTCTTGTATCTTCGGAGTAGGGTTCCGCTCCCGCAAAGGCGCGTTTTATGGAAAGGCTTTCTCTTGCAACGCCTGCTTCTTTCATTTTGGTTTCCAGATGAAGAAAAAAGCTTGGTGTTGCGTGTAACACAGTTGTCCCGTAGTCCTGCATCATCTTAAACTGACGGGCGGTATTCCCCGCTCCGGCAGGAATTACAAGCATCCCGACTTCTTCGCCGCCCTGATGAAACCCAAGGCCTCCTGTAAAAAGGCCGTAAGTTATCATATTCTGGAATACATCATTTTTATTGCAGCCTGTTGCGTAAATGCAGCGGGCCATATAATCCGCCCAATTTTTTATATCATCACGGCTAAAGTATATAACTGTAGGAACGCCTGTAGTTCCGCTTGATGAATGAAGGCGTACAACATCTTCTTTTGGAATTGCCAGAAAACCGTAGGGAAACCCTTCCCTAAGATCATCCTTTGTTGTAAACGGAATCCTTTTAAGATCATCAATAGATTTAATATCATCAGATGTTTTTATGCCGTTTTCCGCAAGGCGCTTTTTGTAAAAGGCGGTGCGCAATGAAATATCAATCTCTTTTTTAAGCTTTTGCAGCTGTAAGACTTCAAGTTCTCTGCGCGGCATTTTTTCTATCTGCGGATTCCAATATTGAAAATTCACTTAACTCATCCTGTTTTTGCCGCGGCTTGTCCAAGTTTGAAAGCTTTGGTGTTTGCTGCAACTGTCTGCGCGTCTTTTTTTGCAAAAGTATCGGCTATAATTTTTTCCAGAGTCTGGCCTTTAACAGGCAGGAAGTTTGATGCAGCGCCTATCATAACGGTATTGGCTGCTTTTGCAAGTCCTGCTTCTTTGGCAAGGTCTGCCGTTTTTACAAGCCGCCACTTGGGTATTTTCTTTACAGCGGAATGAAGAACGCCGGCATCCGGATAATTCGGCATATTTATAAATGATTCTGAAGAGGTAACAAGGATTCCGTCAGGTTTCAGATACGGAATATAACGCAAACCCTCAAGCACTTCCATGGCAATAATCATATCCGCGCCGCCCTTGGGAACAAGATCGCTTGCGATTTTCTTATCCGAAATACGCATATGGGAGATAACCTGTCCCCCCCTCTGCGCCATACCGTGCACCTCAGACTGGCGCACCTCAAATCCGTCGCTGATTGCTGCATGGGCAATAATGGTGGCTACGGATAAAACACCCTGGCCCCCGACTCCCGCTAAAATTACATCGTATTTCATAATAACTCCGTTTAAGAATCAAAGCTGAAACTGCGTTTCATCAGAATATTATGGAATAATTAAAATATATAATCAAGGCTCATATATCCCAGGGATTTAATAATTTTATCCCATTTAAACCTGGGAAATCTCAAATAATTTCAGGGATCATAAAAAATTGGATTTAAACTCTGCGTCCCTGCGCCTCTTTGAGAATAATATTTTGTAATGTATTTATTATTACAAGGTACTAATTTGTTTTCTTTAGAATGGCAGAATCAAAAAGCAGTTTAAAAACATCTGCGGCAGTTTCTGCGAATTCCACTTTAATGGAAGAGCGGATATCCTTGTCAAGCTCGTTGTAGTTGTCCTTGTTATCATTTGGTAAAATTGCCTTTTCCATACCGGTTCTGATAGCGGCAAGAAGTTTCTCTTTTAGCCCGCCAATTGGAAGGATTCTGCCTGTAAGCGTCAGCTCGCCTGTCATTGCTATACAGGGCAGGGGAGGAGTTTTACAGAGAGTTGACAGTAATGACGATGCCAAAGTGATGCCCGCAGAAGGGCCGTCCTTGGGAATTGCGCCTTCAGGGACATGAATGTGAAAATCTGATTTTGCAAGCGCTTTTACATCAAAATTATAGTTACCGGCAGAGCTGCGAAGGTAGGAAAGGGCAATGCGCGCGCTTTCCTTCATAACATCTCCAAGGTTTCCGGTTATAAGAAGCTCTCCGCTTCCGTCATAGCGGATTGTTTCCACAGGCATTATGGTTCCGCCGTATTCAGTCCACGCAAGCCCGTAGGTTACGCCGACACGGGCTTCCCTGTATACAACATCGCGTTTGTATTTTTTCCTGCCGAGCAGTTTTTCCAGGTTTTCAGGTTTTATAGTTTTATTAAAACTGGAAACGGGTTTTTCCTTTCCGTAGCCTTTATTTACAGCGTCACGTGCAATTCGCCTTATGCAGCGCGCTGTTTCACGTTCAAGGTTTCTTACGCCGGACTCCATCGTCCAATAACGGATAATATCCTTTAATGTATCATCCCTGAATGTAATGTTTGCCGAAGAAAGTCCGTTGTCGCGTAACTCTTTTGGAACCAAAAACTGTTTTGCAATACTAAGTTTTTCATTTTCACCGTATCCGGGCACTTCGATTATTTCCATGCGGTCCAAAAGCGGATACGGAATGGAATGAAGCGAATTTGCAGTTGTAAGAAACATAACCTTGGAAAGATCGTATTGAACTTCAAGATAGTGATCCACAAATGTCGAATTTTGTTCGGGGTCTAATACTTCCAAAAGCGCAGATGCGGGATCGCCCCGGAAATCGTGTGAAAGTTTATCAATTTCATCAAGTAAAAAGACAGGGTTTACAGTTCCTGCCTTGCGCATGGATTGAATTATTTTACCGGGAAGCGCGCCTACATAAGTTTTGCGGTGCCCGCGGATTTCAGCTTCGTCACGCACGCCGCCCAAAGATATCCGTACAAAGCTGCGTCCCAAAGCGCGCGCAACAGATTTTCCAAGGCTTGTTTTTCCCGTGCCGGGCGGACCTACAAAACAGAGAATAGGGCCCTTCATTGATATGGGAACAGAAACCGGATGCTGGATTTCATCTGTATCAGTCTGCGCAGGTAAAGAAGGCTCATCTGCGTCAGGCGCTTCTTTGGCTTCAGTCTCTCCGCTTAAAAGCTGCCTTACTGCGATAAACTCGATAATGCGGTCTTTTGCCTTTTTCATTCCGAAATGATCTTCATCAAGAATTTTTTCAGCTTCGCCAAGATCGCCTGAATCAACCGAAAAATCACTCCACGGAAGATCTGCAATCCATTCAAGGTAGCCGCGCAGGACACCTGCTTCAGGAGACAGAGGCTGCAGTTTTCTCAGGCGTTTTAATTCCTTGTCGGCTCTTTCTGTTACCTCATCAGGCGGATTTTTTTCGGCGATGCGTTTTTCAAGAATGGCAAATTCATCTTCTATTTTGTCTTTGCCAAGTTCCTTGTTAATTTCCCTTAACTGTTCATTAAGAATGTATTCACGATGGCGTTTATCCATCTTTCTTCTTACTTTGCCGGAAATATTTTTCTGAATGCCGTAAATTTCATTTTCTTTTTCCAGCATTTCAAGGATCGCAAGATATCTTTCCCTTGTGTCCGTATATTCCAAAAGCTCGATTTTTGTTTCAGATTTTATATTGACTGCATTACATACAAGATTTGCAAGGCGCTCCGGGTCTTCTGACTTTTCTACGGCAGAAAGAGTATCGGGGCCTATCTTCCCTGAATAATCTGAATATTGGGAGAATGCTTTTTGAACGCTGCGCATCAAACCTATGTCTTCTACATCCAGAGGCGTATTAAGTCCAATAGTTTTTAATGGTTCAACTTTTGCCAGTGTATAATTACCCTGATAATTTGTTGACAGGATTATTCCCCTGTATTCGCACTGGAATACTACACGAAAGGTATTATCCGGCAGTTTTAAATGGGATATTATTCTTGCTACAGTGCCGATGGGATAGGGCTCATCCGGGGAAAGGCGCGATTCATTTTTCTTAAGACATGCCGCAAAGAGACGGTTATCCCTTTTTATTGCTTCTTCAAGAGCCGCAATACCGGGCTTGTATGTAATGAAAATCGGAACCATGGTCTGGGGAAAAAGCACAAGATCGCGAAGAGGGAGCAGCGGAAAATCTTCTGTTAAAAGTTCTTCCGTACTGTTGTAATCATAAAAAAGCTGATTTTTCCTGCGTATTCTGGAAAAAAAATCTCCTATAATATTCTTTTTGTCTGCGGCTTTTTTTTTCAAGAGGAAACCCTCATCCAATGATTACAAGCGTTACGCGCTTTTTTGATTCTGCTCCGGATATATAATCTGCGGCGGCTCGGATTTCTCAACTGTGTCATGCGTGATGATTACCTGTTTGTCGCCGTCAATCGACGGAATGTCGAACATGATGTCTGTCATTAATCTTTCTACAATGGCGCGCAATCCCCTTGCGCCGGTTTTCTGCTTTATTGCCTTGTCTGCAATTGCGTCAATTGCCTTTTCTGTAAATTCAAGTTTTACATCATCATATGCAAGGGAGGCCTGGTATTGGCGGACTATGGCATTGCGCGGCTCTGTTATTATGCGTTTTAAATCTTCGCGCTTTAATTCCTCAAGCCCGACAGTAATAGGAAGCCTTCCGATAAACTCAGGGATCATGCCGAATTGGATTAAATCATCCGGGTGCAGGTTATCGTAAAGTTCTTTCAGGGACTTTTCTCCTCTGCCTGTTTCAGAGCCAAAACCAAGAGGGTGCTGAACAACACGGCGCGAAATAAGTTTATCAAGACCGACAAAAGCGCCGCCGCATATAAAAAGAATATTAGTAGTGTCTATGCGTATCATTTCCTGATTGGGATGTTTTCTCCCGCCCTGAGGCGGCACTGAGGCATATGTTCCTTCGATTATTTTTAAAAGCGCCTGCTGGACGCCCTCGCCTGAAACATCGCGGGTTATCGAGATATTTTCACCCTTGCGGGCAATCTTGTCAATTTCGTCGATGTATACAATTCCTCTTTCGGCGGCGGAGATATTTCCTCCTGCGCTTTGTATCAGTTTAAGAAGAATATTTTCTACATCTTCACCTACATAACCGGCTTCGGTAAGAGTTGTTGCGTCCACTATTGCAAAGGGCACTTTTAATTTTTTTGCAAGGATTTTTGCAAGCAGTGTTTTTCCAGTTCCTGTAGGGCCGATTAAAAGAACATTTGATTTTTCAATTTCAACTTCATCTGCATCTTTTTCTTTATCTTTGGAAGGGTTTGTGATTCTTTTATAATGGTTATAAACAGCAACCGAAAGCGCTTTTTTTGCATTATCCTGTCCAATAACAAAGAGATCAAGGTAATTTTTTATTTCTCTTGGAGTTGGAATATCTCCTGTAAAATGCGATGTAAGCTCATGCTCTTCCTCGCTTAAGATCTTTTTACATACTTCTATGCATTCATCGCATATAAAAACATCATTGGGGCCCGCTATAAGACGGCGCGCCATGTCCGCGCTTTTTCCGCAGAAAGAGCAGACTCTTTCAAAAACTTCAGGTCCGTTACGAAGGCGTGCCATTTTTTTCCCTCTTCAGTATTGAATCGGCAATGCCGTATTCAACCGCATCCTGTGCGGACATAAAAAAATCCCTTTCCATATCGAGAGAAACCTGTTCTGTAGTTTTTTTGCAGTGAGCTGCAAAATACTCAATTATAAGTTTTTTAAGCCTTACTATTTCCTTTGATTGAATTCCAATATCACGCGCCTGTCCATGTGCGCCGCCCCAGGGCTGATGAATAAGCACTCTGGACGAAGGAAGAACCATGCGCTTGCCTTGAGTACCCGCTGTTAAAATTAAAGCGGCCATGCTGGCTGCCTGCCCAAGACAAATAGTCTGCACATCGGATTTTACATGTTGAATAGTGTCATAAATTGCAAGTCCTGCTGTAACAGAGCCGCCCGGGGAGTTAATGTAAAGATTTATGTCTTTTTCCGTATCCTGGCCGTCCAGAAATAAAAGCTGCGCAACAACAAGATCTGCGGAAACATCATTTATATCGCCGTCCAAAAAAATAATTCGATCTTTTAAAAGGCGGGAAAAAATATCGTATGAACGTTCCCCCATCCCTGTCTGTTCAACTACGATTGGAACCAGATTACTCATTTTAATACATCCATATAACTAATTTAACCATTATCTGTCATGTAATCCAGATAATTCTCCTTTTTTCCCGGTTTTAAGTTATTTTCTGTAAACAGCATGTCGGTAATTTTCTTTTCTCTGATGTCTTCTTTCAGATAGAAGACAGCGTCCTCGTTGTAATGTTTTTTAATTTCATCGATTGCAGCGCCGTTTGCAGATGCAATGGATTCAAATTCCTTCTCTACATCTTCATCAGTTGCTTCGATTTTTTGTTCTTCGATTAATGTTTCTATAATGAGGCGTGAATGAAGAGCTTTTTCCGCACTGCTGCGCCATTCACTGTCTTTTTCCCCGATAGCCATCATCTGCTGAATTGATTCCATGCTGGTGTTGTAATAACGGGCAAGCCGCCGCCAGCGGCCTTCAAGTTCCGCCTTGATCATTGATTCGGGAATTGTAACAGGAGTATTTTCCATTATTTTCTTTAAAAGTTCGTTTAATTTTCTTTCTCTTAACCTGTGCTCAAGCTGTTTTTCAAGTTTTTCCCTGATACTATTTTTTAAGTCGTCAAGTGTTTTAAACTTCTCATCGACATCCTGCGCCAAATCATCGTCCAAATCCGGGAGTTTTTTCTCTTTTAACAAGGCAAGCGTTACCTGCACTTTTCTTGTCTGCCCTGCCAGTGTGGGTTCAAAAAAGTCATCTGCAAATTTTTTGCTGAAATCTTTTGTTTCACCCTTTTTCATTCCTGTTATGTCATCATCAAACTGGTAAACATTGGTGTTTGCTCCAAGCGTAAATGCAAAGTCCTTGCGCTGTATGCTTGAAGGAGTCTGGCCGTCTTCGTTAAAAATAATATAATCTATTGTAACAACATCGCCCTTTATTGCAGATGCGCTGTCATCGCGATCCATAACGATGGCGTTTCTGTCGCGGATTTCCTCAAGTTCTTTTTCGATATCTTTTTTGTCAATTTCCGCATACGGATATTCAACCTTAAGCCCCTTCCACTGGCCGATCTTTACATCGGGAAGAACATCGTAGATAACGGAAAACTCAAGATCGTTATCAAGATCGAGTTTGGGCTCCCCCTGAAGTTCCGGAGTGGAATAGGGCAGAGGCTTTTCATTTCTGGGAAGGCTCTCACTTTTAAAGATGTCCTGCAAGGCGGATTCCAAAATACGGCCCATTGCTTCCCCTTTAAGAGCATCTGCGAACTTGCGTTCCAGCACTTCTCTTGGAACTTTCCCCTTCCGGAAGCCGGGCAATTGCATGTTTTTGGTATATTCCCTGATCATTTCATTGTACTGCAGGATGACATCTTCTTTTGGGACAGTGACATTTAACTGAACATTTGATTTATCAAGTCGCTTTATTTCTTTATTGACAGCCACAATTTTCCTCTTTGAATTAAACTTGCACGCAACAGGAAAGGCTATATTGCCTCTCCGAAGGCCCCTTGCAGCGCCCCGATCCCTCTGAACCGCGGAAGGATCGAACTTCCGACCCGCAGATTAAGAGTCTGCTGCTCTACCAGCTGAGCTAGCGGTCCTATGCATTTTTACTATAATAACTTGAGGCGATCTGTGTCAAGTAGCCATTGAGTATGTTGATTATTGTCAAAATCCCGGGATTATGATACCATGTATTGATATAAAATAATTTTGAGGAGTTATAAGATGAAGAAATGGAATTTTGTATTAATCGCTTTGATAATAGCGGTTATCATGTCAGCATGTGCCACTCCAGGCGGCAGTTCAAAAGAAGCGGAATTACCTCCGCCACCTCCGGGAACAGAAAGGCTTACACTTGGTAATGCGGCGCAGGCAATTTATCGCTTTGATCTTCCCCCCGGGCAGACATGGGGTAATTACAACAAAATCACGGCTGAATACCTTGTAGACGAAGCTAACATTGGAAGGCCTCTGCGCAGCGGCTCAATGCGTGTTTACGGTAATTACAGAACAGAAGAAGAGTTATTCATAGAAGGAGTCGATTATGTTTTTGATGAAGCTGCAGATGATATTGTTCCTGTAGTTGCTCTTCACTATATAACACTTGCTTTTGATGAAAATTTTGCGCATAGAATTATCTATAATGCATCAGAAACATGGGAATCACTGGGCGCTGTTCCCAATGAATGGTTTACCTATGAATATGACATTTCTGGAGACAGATCCCACGGTCAATTTAACAGAATAAACATTCCGGCACGTAATGCGACAGGAATTTTCTACTTTGCCCTTGGTATTACAGGTCAGGATGATGCAAGACTCACTGCTATAACCCAGTTAATCAGAAATGTTACGCTTCATCACGTTTCAAACCCGGCGTTAAATGTTGTCTCAACAGGTTCCGGTTTTGATTTACCGGCTTTCGCTTCATACGGCCCTGTAACAGCAAGGCGCGTAAGCGGCGGACCTGCTCAGTAAAATCTGTAATTTGATTCATTAACATTAAGGCCTGACCGCCTGCTCAACAGGCAGTCAGGTTTTTTTATGCATAATTGACAGAAATACCGTTAACTTGATACATTTTCTGTAGAATAACGCGAGAGTGGTGGAATTGGCAGACACGCCAGACTTAGGATCTGGTGCTTCGGCGTGAGGGTTCGACTCCCTCCTCTCGCAAAAAAGAAGGGATTTTTACCTGCTAAAGTTAGTAGGTTTGCATATTTTAACCAGAAATTAATTGCAAAATCGTGTAAATTCTGTGATAATGTTGCGAGGGAAATTTTATGTCTGATTTTCAGGAAGCCAGAAAGCAGGAAGCAAGAAAAAGCGTTCAACCGCAGGCGCCTGTTGAGATTATTGAAGAAAATATTACAATAGCATCTCATCCGTGTCCAAAGTGCGGTGTTGCAGTGCCTGAAGGAGCTGTTTTTTGCCCTGAATGCGGCCTCAACCTTAAAGCGCCGTCTTTTTGCCCGAATTGCGGAGCAAAGATAGCAGAAGAAGCTGATATATGCGAGTCCTGTAAAGCATGGCTTTTGGATGATCAATGCAAGTTCTGTTATACGCTTATGGAAAAAGATGCTACATTCTGCGCAGAATGCGGAAACCCAAGGGACGGGATAAAATGCCCGGACTGCGGCAACCTGAGCATATTCGATTTTTGCACTAAATGCGGAAGACCTCTGACAGAGGGAGCTGTAAAAGCGCTGGCCTTTGCAAAGACAGACCCTGACGCAAAGGCGCTTGTAGATTCAATTCAGGAAACAGTCAGCATAGAAGCGGAGCTCCAAAAGCTGGAAGAACTTATCAATGCCTCTCCCCCTGAAATTAATGTTCCCACCCCTCCGCAAAATATAGGGCCTGCTGTTCCGGCTCAGGTAAAAAAAATGGGGCGCTTTTCCGAAAGCAAGATGGCGGCAATCTTAAAGACTGATAAAAACATGGATGGCGCAGCTCTGCGCCGCGCAGAGGAACAAAAAAAAGCAGAAGATCATGCAAAAAAGTTAGAAGATGAAAGGCAGCAGGAAGAATCACAGCGGCTGCAAAGAGTACATGAAAAAGAAGTTAACGAAGCAAGGGCGCGCCATGAAAAAGAAGTAAGCGAAGCAAGGGCGCGCAAGGAAGCTCTGGAAAGAGACAAGGTTAAAGCGCTTGCGGCAGCAGCGGAAGCAAAAGAAAAATTACGAAAGAAAACATTTCTTACACATCAGGAAGCAAGATGCTTTCATAACGCAAGAAGGCCGTCCAATCCCAGAGGCTGGCTGTGTAATTATGCGGATTACCTTCATGATGACGGGCCGAATGGCTGTTACAAGCCCTGTCTTGGAGGTCAGTGGGTATAGCTAAATTGTCCGAAAGCTTCAAAGTACGGACAACTTCCATATAAATGACGAGTTTATCTAAGGAGAATATATGCAGTGCACAAAATGTAATTCGAATAACCGTGATATAGCAAAATTCTGCAAAAAATGCGGCGCAGAAATTACACAGGCTGTTCAGACTCAGGCGCCGCCGGATTTGGATCTGGCAGTTCTTGATGATCTTGTAGGGCTTGATGAATTAAAATCGGAATTGTCCATATTGCAGGACATCCTTGAGGGAATGAAGAAGAATCAGTCCGCTATGCGTTACCAGTATAACACGATAATAATCGGCGCTTCCGGTACCGGCAAGACCTCATTAATTCCCAAACTGATTGCAGATCTCTTTTATAAGTACAGCATGATTACCAAAAACAAACCCTTCTCTGTCGACGGAGGATCGATAGATGCAATGCAGGAAAAGGATTTTAATAATCTTTTTTCCAATGCCAAGGGAGGAATGGTCTTTGTCGACAATGCCCACAAGCTTGTTGACACAGACGGAAGAACACTGCCTGCATTCTCCAAACTTAAAAACAAGATAGATGAAAATAAAGATGATCCTATAATTTTACTTTCCGGGCTTCCCTTTGGCTTAAGGGAGTTTGTCAAATCAACCGAAGGCAAGGAGTTTACAGGGCGCTTTCAGAAAATATTTATCATACCGGATTACACGCCCGTTCAGTTATGTGCAATTACAGAGCATGTGCTTAAAAAACAGCATGGCCTGACATTCAGTCCTGAAGCCCATGAACAGCTCATGAACCGGTTCCGTTTCCTTTACAAAGATCTGAAAAAACCTGATTCAAATATAAGCGCTGTAAACGGTTATCTTGCAATGAACGAAGCAAACTCCATAAGCGGTTCCTATTACAGAAGAAAAACAGATTCCAAAACTATTATTCCGCAGGACATTATAGGCCAGGTGGAAAAAAAGAAAAACATCCAGGAAATAATGGACGAAATGAATAATATCATCGGCATGGATGACATGAAAAAGGAAATTAACAGCCTTTATACGCAGCTAAACCAGATTGCCGAAATGGAAAAGAAGGGCGTTAAGGTTGATAAACCGGCCCAGCATTTTGTAATTAAAGGAAACCCCGGTACAGGAAAGACAACAGTTGCGCGTCTTTTGGGAAATATTTTTGAAGGACTCGGGCTTTTGGAATCAGGCCATGTAATAGAAGTTGACAGAAGCAAACTGGTTGCAGGCTTTATAGGGCAGACAGCGCCTCTTACAAATACTGTCTGTGATAAGGCTATGGGCGGCATTCTTTTTATCGACGAAGTATATACATTAAAGCAGGATGACAACGACAAATTCGGACAGGAATGTATAGACACCCTTTTAAAACGCATGGAAGATGACCGCGGGAAATTTATGGTTGTTGTCGCCGGATACAAGGCTCCAATGGAAAAATTCCTTACATCGAACGAAGGTTTAAAAAGCCGTTTTACAAAGTATTTTAATCTTGAGGATTACAATCCGGAAGAGCTTACCCGCATTTTTGAAGTTCAGGCAAAGAAACAAAGTTACATAATACTGCCTGAAACAAGGGATAAAATTGTAGAGTTTTTCAAGGATCGCTGCGCGCGGAAAACAAAAGATTTTGCAAACGGGCGCGAAGCCAGAAACCTTTTGGACGAAGCAAGAAAAAATCAGGCAGACCGTCTTTCAGCATCGCAGGCATCAAGCATATCTCATGACGACAGCATGACATTGGCGGCGGCTGATATTCCCGGTACAACATCGGAAAAAATGGTTTCTATAGAAGAAGCCCTTAAAGAGCTTAATGAACTGACAGGATTAAAATCCGTAAAAGATATGGTTATTAAAATAGCCAATACGCTTAAAGCGCAGAAGCTTATGGGAGAAAACGAGGTGCTTTCCAACCACTTTGTTTTTACCGGCAATCCCGGAACAGGCAAAACAACAGTTGCGCGTATTTTGGGCAATGTTTTCAGGGCTGTGGGTCTTTTACCGACGAACACATTAATAGAAACAGACAGAAGTAAAATGATCGAATCATATGTCGGCGGAACAGCTCCCCTTGTAAACAAGCAGTGCGATCTTGCAATGGGCGGCATTCTTTTTGTTGACGAAGCGTATTCGCTTAAACAGGGGCAGGGCGATTCATTCGGACAGGAAGCTGTCGATACGCTTCTTAAAAGGATGGAAGATGACAGGGGAAAATTTATTGTAATTGCCGCAGGTTATTCAAAAGAGATGGAAGAGTTTCTTTCGTCAAACTCTGGTTTTAAATCCAGGTTTTCAGATTACATCAACTTTGACGATTATAATCCCGATGAAATGTTTGAAATCTTCGCAGCCATGGGAAAGAAGAAAAACTATGAGTTTGCTTCCGGGTTTGAACAGGCGCTGCGCAACAAGCTAAAAACAATTTATGCTTCAAGGACATCTACATTTGCAAATGCCCGTACTGTAAGGCAGTTGTTTGACAAGGTAAGGGAGAATGTATCTTCGAGGATTGTTAATTTATCAACCCAGGGAGTAGCTGATGATGAAATCAGGAAACAGGGGTCTATCCTGTATCCTGAAGATATTGATCCTTCAGAAAAAGTAATAACAATAGAAGAAGCCTTAAAAGATCTTAACCAGCTAGAAGGGCTTAAATCGGTTAAGGACACTGTTGTCAAAATTGCAAATACCCTGCAGGCGCAGAAACTTACAGGCGATACGGAGCTTTTATCCAAACACTTTGTATTTTACGGCAATCCCGGAACAGGCAAAACAACAGTTGCGCGCATTATGGGCGGTGTATTCCAGGCTGTCGGGCTTTTACCTACAAACAAAGTTATTGAAACGGACAGAAGCAAAATGATTGCCCCTTATGTAGGGCAGACTGCTCCCCTTGTAAACAAGCAATGCGATCTTGCTATGGGAGGCATTCTTTTTGTTGATGAGGCTTACTCCTTAAAGCAGGGGCCGCAGGATCAATTCGGGCAGGAAGCCGTTGACGCTCTTTTAAAACGTATGGAAGACGACAGGGGAAAATACGTTGTTATTGCGGCAGGTTATACAAGGGAGATGGATGAGTTTTTGGCATCCAACTCAGGTTTTAAATCCCGGTTCTCCGATTATCTTACTTTTGATGATTACAATCCGGATGAAATGTATAATATTTTCATTAACATGTGCAAGAAGAGAAATTACGAGTTTGCTCCCGGGTTTGATGATGCGCTGAAAAACAGGCTGCGCGATATTTACGCTTCAAGGACAGCATCGTTTGCAAATGCGCGTACTGTAAGGCAGTTATTTGACAAGACAAAGGAAAATATGTCAAACAGGGTAATTGCGATGCAGAGCCAGGGCCTGCCGGAAGAAGATCTTAAAAAGGCGATTTTAATTATGCAGCCGGAAGATCTTGACATGACCGTTAGCTGATGTTTTTAAAACCCGGACATTTTGTCCGGATGTAAATATATATGGAGATGATATGAGTAATTCAATACAATGTCCGGCATGCAAACAAAATATTGACGGTGATTCACTTTACTGTGACCAGTGCGGATTGCAGATTCTGGTCTGTTCCGATTGCGGAAGGCCGGGTAAGGGAAAGCGCTGTATGTTTGACGGGAAGGAACTGGTTGTTCCCGGCGGAACTGTTCCGTCTTCATCTGCTACAGAGCAAATCTCCAAACCGGCATCTGCGCCGCAGGCAGCATCTCCAGCAGCACCGCAGGCAGCTTCACCTGCGCCGCCTCAAACACCTCCGCCAAGCGGCGACAAACTTAGGTTATTTTCGCAAGGTCTTGGCCTTACAATTGAAGCATCGCAGGGTGATATTCTTGGCCGCACAAAGGGCAGCTTTACCGGTATCCTTGGGCGGTTCTCTCATATCTCAGGAGGTCATTGTCAGGTTTTAAAAACAAACGGCGTATGGTGCATAATGGACTGCGGTTCTACAAACGGCACATTTTACAACGGCGCAAAATTAAACGCCAATGTTCCTGTACCTGTTCAAAATAACGGAAGAGTTAAACTTGCTGACATTGAATTCCTGGTTTCATTTGATCAGGGTGACAGCGGGACTGCAAGAATATGAAGTTAAACCTGTATGCATACGGAGTCTGCGACATTGGCTGCAAAAAACCAAACAACGAAGATATGGTTTTGCTGCATGACAAAATGTTCCGTGACGGAAAGCTGCATTTGGTTTTTGATGCTAAAAAACGCCTTGTATTTGCCGTAGCCGACGGCGTTGGAGGGCTTAACAAGGGAGAGGTTGCAAGCGAGCTTGTATTAACATCTCTTCGCGATATTCTTGAAAAAATCCCCGGCGATTTAAGCAATGAAGAGCTGCGGGAAGTTTTTAATACCTATACTTCAGAAACGCATGCGAAACTTAATAAGGATATGGGCAGCACTCTTGTCGGCCTTTTTATCTATAATGATAAGTTATTCCGCTTTCATGCAGGTGATTCGCGGATATACCGTCTGCGCAGGGGAGAGCTTGAACGTCTTACTGTCGATCATTCCCTGTGTGAATCCGGCGGGCAAAAGGATGCGCCGTCAAATATTATTACAAATTCAATAGGAGGGGGAGCGTCTTCGTTCATTGAATTTGCGGAAATTCCTTTTCCGTTTTTTAATAACGATATATATCTTTTATCATCTGACGGAATGCACGATCTTGTTTCGCAGGAAGAGATAACAAAGGTATTGAGCAATTCAAAAAATGCGGCGGAAAAACTTGTAGAACTTGCAAAAAAATACGGCGGAAAAGACAATATTTCTGTTGTAATAATAAATATTAAGGAGAAGTAATTATGGGGAATATCATATCACAGATTTTTGGGATTATTAAAAGGATTGTTTTAATTGCAATTGTTATAACAGTTCCAATGCTGATACTTCGCTGCGCCGCATCTGAATTGCATGAAGCGATTGTAAATACGGCCATATCAGCACTGGATTCTACGACATTGTATACCCGTTCAAAAGACGCTTATTTAAACAGCATTATTACAGGCCAGAGGGACATCAAGCTTTATACAATAACAAGAGATACGCCTTACTATTCATCGATTTTAAACAAAGAAAAACTTGAAGATGCAGAGCCCTTGGGAATTTTATCCCGCGGCGCGGTTGTTGAACTTCGCAATGTTATAAGAAGGGGCGAGCATGTCTGGATACCGGTATTCTTCTATGTTGGGGAGAAGCCCCAGCATGCTTTTGCGCTGTTTCCAAGGGAATGGGAGCAGAATGTAAGTGAGTTTGACAGAGAGGCAAGAATACAGGCCATACAAAAAGAATATGAAGCGGTAATGAAAAAAGAATTTCAGCTTATGACGGTTGCGCCTGCGGATGAAAAAGAGTACAAGGAAAAATACAATGACTATTTTAAAGTACGGGGCATGAGCGGAGAAAATTATTTTTACGCTCCAAGAACTGACAGAGCGCTGACAGACAGAGTATATTCGTATTATTTAAATCCCAATAATATGAACATGGTTATATTGCAGACAGACAAAGAATGGGTGCGCCCGGCGCTAGTAATTAAAAATGAGGAGGATGAATAATGAGTACCGAAAGACTTGATGAGGCTGGAAGCCCCGCTAATGATTCAACACAAAGACTAGACACAGTAAACCCTGTCTCTGACGATTCAACACAGAGAATTGATGATACCGGAAGCCCTGCCGGCGACGATTCAACGCAAAGACTAGACGCCGGAAGCTTCGCTGCAAGTGCTGGAAGCTTCGCTGCAAGTGCTGGAAGCCCTGCAGCCGGCGATGATTCAACGCAGAGACTCGATGACAGTTCTGCGCAAAAAGCTGACAATAGCGCATTCCAAATGGCCCCTCCTTCCATTGCCGCAGCACAGCCAAAAATGGCGCTGCAAAGTCAGGGCGACAGCGGAAAAAAGCAAGGTGATGTATTTACATACGGACAGGTTGTCGAGCTTAACGGGAAGAGATACTTCATAGAAGAAATTATAAGCCAGAGTTCCGGTGAAGCTGTTATCTATAAAGTTTCACAGGACGGGAAGTTCTATGTTCTTAAGTACTACAAACCAGGATATGATCTTCCGGAAGCTGTTATAGCCAAAATAAAAGATAATCCCAGAAGTAAAATCGTAAGAACCTATGATTACGGAAAACACTTTGAGCAGAACTTTGAAATTATGGAACTTGCAGAAGGCGGAAATCTTGCCGATTATCTTAAAGATAAAGGCGCTGTAAAAGATATCGCAGTACTAAAAAATATAGTAGGGCAGATTACAGAGGGCCTTGAGCAGCTTCATAGTGAACTGAATATTATTTATCAGGATTTAAAACCAGAGAATATTTATTTCAGGGATAAAGAAAAAACAAACATTATTCTTGCGGATTTCGGCATATCAAGCGTAATGCTTCCTGGTGAAAATGAAGCCGAGGTGCGCGCCAATGTAACGAAGGAATATGCAGCTCCTGAGCTTGCGCGTATTGGAAACAATACACAGGTTATTGTCGGCCCTTCTGTTGACTATTTTGCGCTTGGCATAACAATGATGTACCTCTGGCTTGGCGTTAAACCCTTCCAGGGTATTTCCGAATCTGTGCGTGTGCGCCAGATAATGAATAAGGACGTTATCTTTCCTGCGGATATACTGCCGGATTATAAAATTCTCATTCAGGGTTTAATCGATCCTTTGGCCATGTCGCGCTGGGGAAATGTCCATGTTAAGAAATGGATGGCAGGCGAATCGCTTCAGAGTGATTATCAGAAAACAATCATTAAATATGATCATGTAATGTTTAATGAAAACGAAGGATATTCGTCTCCGGAAGAACTTGCTGACTTGATGGAAAAATATCCGGATCGCGGCGTAGCATTTCTTTACAGGGGCGTTATAACAGCATGGCTTGAAAAAGCCCAGGATCATTTTAACCTGTTAAAGCTTCAGGATATAATTGCTACAGCTACAGATGACAAGGAAAAAATTACAGGTTTATATGCGGCAGTCTATGCATTGAATCCCGATAAGCCCTTCATTTCCAGCGGCAAGAAAAAATGTTTTAATTATTCAGAGATAGCGGCTACTTTAATGGATGAAGCTGAGCATTACATGAATGCGTTAAGCAACAGAAAAGATTTCTTTTATCTTTACCTTATTGCTACAGAAGGCGCCAATGGCCCTGTAATTGCAGACAAGTTCCATAAATATTTTCAGGAGTATTCGCCAAGACGCGCGCTGTCCCTTATATATTTAAAGCTGCAGGATGATGACGGAAGAAGCATTTCAATCGGCTCAAAGACCTATTACGATATGGATGAAATTGCCGCAGAAAATGACAATAATCAGCTTACCCTGATTAAAGCCGCTTTAATGGAGAAGGACTCACTTTTAAATGTATGGCTGTCTGACAATTCCGGCGGGTTCTATGAAACAACAGACGGATTTACCGAAGGCTCAGTATCGGACAGGTTCTTCCTTCTTGGAAAATTTCCGTTTCTTTCATACAAGGAACTTGTTCCAAAATGGGATAAAACCGCATTGGCGGATCTGCAGATACTTACCCAGCAGTGCCCGGGCCGCTTTGACCTGTTTGAAACATATGCCAAACAGGGGCTGCCTTTTAACGGGCAGGTGCAGAATCTTGACTGGCATCCGACTGTATTATCCTATCTTGCAACCTTCTTCTATGACATTGTTGCAGATGAGAATACGAAACTGGAACTTGTTAAACTCCTGCATAAGAACGGCGCGGATATAAATGAGTATTCAGGCGACGGCTCTCTTCCGCTTACAACGGCAATTTTTAAAAGAAATGTTCCTTTGGTAAAAGTTTTATTGCAGCTTGGAGCGGATCCCAACAAGGAAGAAAAGTACGCGCCAATCATGTGGGCTCTTTGCCAGAACGACAAGGGAGAAGATGAGGATGTAAGATTCAATCTTGCAAACCTTCTTTTGGATCATAATGCCAATGTAAATGTTTCCCGCGGAGATCTTACCTGTTTAATAATGGCAATTCTGCTTGACAGCTCCAAAAAAGTCGCTTTCATAAAACGCCTTACTGCAGCAGGAGTAAATGTAAATAAATCATGTGATGACGGAATTACTCCATTAATGAACTCCATTGCAAAATACGAAGCATATACGGACAGCAAAGACAAAAAAAATGAAATTGAAGTCATGAAGCTGCTGCTTGCAAAAAGAGCAAAGACAAATATCCTCAATAAAAAAGGGTACTGGTCGCCTCTGATGAGAGCGGCGGATGCAAATGCCTATGATGTGGCCGTTTTGCTTGTTGCAGCCGGCGCAAGAAAAGATTTCGCAGACAAGGCAGGAGATATCGCCTATGTCTATGCGATGAAAAAAAACCACCAGGGTGTAAAAACTATCCTTGATCCCGGCGTTACACTAAAGGGAAAAGCCGGATTATTAAAACTTGCAAGGTTTGCGTTAACTGCAGTGCCCTTATTATGGGTGTTTTTAACAATAGATGTTCTGGCAAGATTTATACCGTCTGTTAACATCAATTTCCCCGTATTGATCGGCGTCTGCGCTCTGTCGTCTCATCTATTGGCAGCATATGCCATGATTGCGATATTCGGATTCAGCGGTTACCTTGACAAACTCTCGGATATATTTGATGAATATTCCCTGCACAAGGCATTTTATTTTATTGTGGGCATTCCTGTAATATTCCCGCTTATAATTGCTGCACTGCAGGGACTGTCAAGGCTTCTTCCTGTTAATATCGGCGAATTGCTTTCCATGCCTCTTGAGATACTGACTACATCATTTTCCGGCATAACAATGCTTCTGATGTACCTGTTATCATTAGCGGTTATGATGGCTGTTTTAATACTCTTTGACAAAGTAACTTCCAGATTCTACGGAATATACAAGACCTACAAGCAGTATTAATAAAGTAAAATACTCTGACCACCTTAAAAAAGTGGTCAGATATTTTAATACCAGCCGTCCGGTATACCGCGATGCCATGGGATGCCGCCTGTTAATGAGCGCGTATCCACTTCCCAGCCTGTATGTGAGTTACTAAAACCGTTTAAATTATTAAGCATGTAATAAGTATATACAACAGAATCAGGGCCGCCGTCCGGCAATGTATCTCCCCAGGTTACATCGATAAACTTCCATCCGCCTGAATATACATGATTCCACGCATGCGCCATGCCCTCAGAAGATACATACCTTGTTTCAATGCCTGACGCGCGGGCAAGAGCTGCAAAGGCATTTGTATAACCTTCACAGACAGCGTAAAAATGTCCGTTTGTATATCTTGGATCAATAAAATATCTGTTTGTCAGTACTGTAAGAGCATCCTGTTTTTTTCGCATACTGGGAGTATAGAAGCTTGTCTCATCATATATTGTGTTTTTAACAATATAATCATGGATGGCTTTTATTTTCGCAGTATCATCCATAAGCCCGTATGTTATATCAGACGCCAGGTTTGTTATTCTAAAATCATCACTTTGTATTACATGTGACGGATAAATGAAACGCCTGTCCGGAGTAACGCCGTCAACACTGATGCCGCTGCTTCTTGTATTTGTTACATTAAATGTGATTATACTGCCGGATAAAGTACCTCCCCTGTAATCGCCTTCCGCGCCAAGACCTGAAGAAAGGTTAATTTCCGAAAAGCCCCTTACTGTAACTGTATACTCTCCGGCTCCGAAACGCAGCCATATGCGTTGTTTAAAATTATCCCTTACAAGGTAGCTAGTTACTAAAGAAGGATTGCTATTCTTAATTATCCTGACATTGGCGTAATTATAAACATCGCTGTTGTCCACTGTGCCTTCCAGAGTAATGAATCCGTCAGCGTTGAATTCAAGAGCCGAAGGATAAGTGATTGTTACTCCAGTATTTGTGGTAAGAGTTCCTGCAGTTCCCGCATACCCGTTATAAGTAATGCCTGTGCCCGGATATGTATAAGGAAGGCGCATGAAATTGGCAGGATGAACAGTAACGCTGCGGTTTGCCGTCTTGCCGTCAATTGAAACGCCGGCAGTAATGTTTCCGGATGAAACAGGCGTCAATATGCCCGTAGCGGAATTAACTCCGGGGCCTGAATAAATAAATCCGGTTGCGTTTTTCTTTATTGATCCGTCTGAACGCAGAGCCTGTGCTGTAAATTTTATTTTGTCGTTTTCCGGAACTCCGACATATGTATCCAGATTGCCTCTTGGGTATAACACAACAGAATGTGTGACATCCGGTACTAAACTAATATCATCTATATAAACTGCATTTAATCCGCCTACAACGTAATAACCGGTTGAAGATACTTCAAAACTTATTATTTGCTCACCGGGATTTAAGAGGATAGTTTCAGTTATCCAGGCAGAACCAAGCCCGCTGTATGATCCTCTTTCAACGCCGTTTACAAAAATCCTGAAATTCTGTCCAAAGGGTGAATGAATTTCAGTTTTGAAACTAAAAGTTAAAGCACAAGCCTCTGCCGTATTTACAGTCCTTTGTAAAACGGTTTTGCCTCCGCCGTAAACAAACGGAGCCGGCAGTTTGGCAAATTTGGTGGAATTACCGAAATACAGGTTTGAAGGGTCTTCTTCCGCTGCCGTAGTTATTACAGCCTCGCCCGACCAGGGTGAATTAATCCAGGCAGCGGCATCTGCGTATTCAAAATCTTCAAAAAATCCTGCGCCCATTGCAATTGCAGCGGTTGGCTCGCTTGTAATGCTGCCGGAATTGCCGGAGCGGCTGACAGTAACAGTTATGGTAGAACCTGCAGACAGGGCATTTACAGAAGGGCCATGGCCAATAACGGTAGTTCCGTTTTGCCTCCACTGATAATAAATATTTCCGCTGCCGCCAAGAGCGCTTATATCCGCCGTGAGCGTTTGTCCTTCTTCCAGGGTTCCTTCTATACTTACACTGCCGCCAAGAGCAGGAAGAGCAGAATCTGTAACATGGATTGTAGGTTCGCTTGTAACGCTGCCGGAATTGCCGGAACGTGTTACAGTTAAGGTAATTACAAAGCCCAAATCCGCAGCTTGCACAGTATACACATTGCCGTTAGCGCCGTTAATTACAGTATCGCCGCGTTTCCAGACATAGGTAATATTTCCGCTGCCGCCAAGATTGCCTGTATCTGCTGTCAGTTCACTATCTGTTAGCGCGGCTCCGGTTATGCTTACAGTTCCTGTAAGCAGGGAAGGAGATACAGGTCCCGGATCCGGCTCAATACAAGAAGCAAGAAAACTTATGGTAAGAATTATTATTCCTGTTATTTTTAATATATTTTTCATTTAATACTCCTTGGCTTTAATATGATACATTACATCACTAAATAGTAAAAATCAACATTAATAACAGGATGCAAAGGGAGTGAATACAAAGCAATAAAAAAAGCTGCCTGTAAGAAACAGACAGCTTTAAAAATATTAAGCTTGTTTAAAAGTTAAAACTTTATTATGGAAGCTCAAGTTCTTGTCCCCACGGCGATCCCCATGTTCCGGTTCCACTTGCGCTGCCGCCGCGGCCTCCTGAACCGCTGCTAGGAGAAGTACCGCCTATATGATTGTAGACACCGCCGCCTGCGCCGCCTGCGCCGCCGCCGCCAATATCAGCGCCATTGCCTCCAGCGCCTGCATCATAATTAATTATAGCAGCAGTGCCTCCGCCTGTGCCGCCTGTTGCAGTAACTGAAGCGCCGTTAATTATAATAGTACCGCCGCCGCCGCCGTTGCGGCCGTTACCGGCGTTATATGCGGTAAAATTATTCGATACCCATCCTGCAAAACCGCCTGAGCCGCCGCCGCCGCCTATACCTGCGCCGCCGCCGCTGCCGCCGGATTCTCCTCTGTGCGTAACATTTCCTGATGGAGCTGTATATGTTCCAGCTCTTCCATTACCTCCTGTTGCGTTAATAGTACCGCCCAACAGGCTAATGTTTCCGGCATGGGTACGGTTATCAGTAAATGATTCACCACCAATGCCGGCTGAGTTACTGCCTCCTGTTACATTTAAGCTCCCGCTGCTGCCGGCAGTTATAACAAGGCTTGCTCCGTCAGGAACTCCGATGCCTGCTCTAGATTCGCCGCTTTTAATGTTATTTGTTCCTGTCAAAGTAATATTTACAGCAGCGTTTGTAATATCAATAGCGCATGCATTATAATGTGCGCTGACATCAATGGACAGGTTTGACAGGGTAAGATTTACATCTGTTAAACCTTCGTTAACCATTATACGATCAGCAGTACTGGTTCCGCTTATAACATAGGTACCGTTTGTTTCGATTATAAGAACATTTGAAGAGAACGATACATTTCCATTACCTGTAACATTGAAAGCGCCGTAGGTATCGTTTAATACAATTGCGTCAACTATCGGCACCATAAGGAAATTGGAAGATTCTCCATTTTCATTGTAACTGAAAATAAAAAACATGTTTGCATCTTCAGGTATATCTGTGCCGGCAGGAACAAGCTGTGTAGTAACTGCCGGAGATGTTGTTTCAAAAATAGCATCATAATCTAATTTTATATCTCCATAATACCAGTCAGAATATCCCCAATAGATACGGTAGCCTGTTATACCTCCTGTATAGGGCAGCGTCCAGCTTATTGTCCCGCCTATTTTATCCTGGGCATAATCAGTATCGGTAAAAGAGCCTGCAGAAGGAACAACTATAGGGGGATAGCCTATAATAGTTCCGCTTCCTGTTATATTGTGCTCATTTATAATCACGCCCATGTTATTTATGGCGCCGTTGTTTGTAAGAGTGATGCCCTCAGGAATTGTTAATATGCCGCCAAGAATGTTTAATTCCAGTCCTTCCTGAATTGTTATATTTTGAGTCAGGGTAAAATCACCATACATTGATCCTGTTTCATTAACAAAGACAATGGAATTATTAACACTTTCACCTCCGGCAAGTTCAGGTTGAATCCAACCTGCAAATATAACAGCATCATTTATATTTATCTCGTTGTATAAAATGCCGCTTGGGCCTCCGCCTGTAACAGTAAGGACGCCGCCATTTATGTTTATTGTTCCCTCCGGCGCATGTATTCCATACATGTTACTCATGTTGTTGTAGCTTTTTAATATGTTTTCACCTATAAGGTTTAAGTTTACAATTGACTCACCGTTTACCAAAAAAGCGTATGTATTAGCAATTCCCATGTCAATGTTTACACCCGAAAGAGTAATGTTTGCTGTTATGCCTGGAGAAACAACAATGCGATCTGCGCTTGTAGAAGTAACGCCGCTTCTCATGCCTATTGTATAACTGCCGCTGCCTGTTATTGTAAGGATTCCCTCCCTGTAGGTGTAAGCGGAATCCCCTGAGATAACAAGCGCTGACCGTACAGGCTGATTTCCCGTAACAGTTCCTATAACACTTCCATTTTCTATAAAGATAATACCTTCATTTGTAAGAGTATAACCCTGTGTATAAAGTACATCTCCATTGCGTATAACAAGCCTTCTGCCGGAAGGAATTGTAAGATTCTGATCCAGTGTTACATGCCCGTACATAATTCCCTCATTTCCAATAAAAACAATTGAATTATTTACATTTACACCTTCATTTAAATCAGGCATATTATTGGCAAAAATTACGGCATTGTTTCCTATGTTTAGAACAGCTTCTTCCCAGGCTCCGCTTCCGCGGCCAATAGCAAAAGTATTATTTCCCCGAGCTTTTACAATTCCGCCTGTGATTGTTATTATTCCTCCCGCGCCGTTATGTCCGCCGCCAATTCCTGCGCTGCCGTTGCTGCTTGATGAAATATAAGTTTCAGCAGTCACAATTCCGCCAGTAATTGTTATTATTCCTCCCGCGCCGTTTCGTCCGCCGCCGATAGCCGCTCCGTAGTAATTATTTGCGTTTACAGTACCGCCTGATATATTAATTATTCCGCCGGATCTGTTATGGCTGCCGCCTATGCCGTATTGCGCATTTACAGTCCCGCCTGATATATTAATTGTACAGTTATTACCTCCAATACTGGCATTGCCTGTGACATTGCTGCCCGATACGTTAAAGCTGCCTTCAGCATTGACAGTACCTCCTGTTATATTTATTACACTATTGTCACCGCCTATTCCTACATTACCGTTTCTAAATTCAGTATAAAATCCGCCGGTTACGCCGCTTGCATTTACAGTACCGCCAAAGATATTTATAACACTGCCGCTTATGCCAGGTGATCCCCAATTCCCGCGGGCAGTAATGGTCCCGCTTGTAATCGTTATAGCACCGGAATCATAAGAGTTGAGGCCTATACCTGCGCCTCCCTGTCCGCCGCCGGTTGCATTAAGAGAACCGTTGCCGTTTATTGTAACTGCCGCATTGGAAGGCACTCTTAGGCCTGGCTGGTAATTGCCGCTTGTCAGGGTATTCTCTCCCTGAAGTGTCAGGTTAAGAATTACGCTGCCCCAGCTGTTTGCGTTAGCATTAAATGCGATTGCATTATCTATAGCGCTTAAATTAATGCTTACATTATTAAGAATTATATTAACATTAATATCGTCCCAGTAATCTATTACGATACGGTCGTTAGTTGACGTGCCGGAAATTATATATGTACCGCTTCTGTTAATGGTAAGATTGGGTGAGTCATAAGAAACTCCTGAATCATAACCTGCAGGATTTGTACTAGTTACGGTAAAAGAAGATCCAAAGCTGGTTGGCGACATTGCAAGATCAATTATAGGTATTGCAAGACAATCGGGATAATCGCTTGTTTCACTGCGGCTGTATATAAGAAAATAATTTACCCCCTCAGGCAATTCTGTTCTTGCAAGGTTAAATGTTTGTATAAAAGCAGTAGCTGTTGTTCCAAGCGGGCTTGAAGACCATTTAACTGTTTCACTTGTGCCAAAATATATACGGTAACTATAGATGCCATCAAGTTCTGCAGGCCTTGTCCAGGTTATTGAACCTGCTATAAAACCTTCCTCGTAATCCGTATCTGTAAAAGCTCCGTTACTCGGAGGAGGAATTAAATGAGGCGCTGCAATAAACTTGTAAAACATTGTTTTGCTGCCGTCTTCGGAAACTGATTTTACCCACAATGCGTTAGTTGAAAGATTTATGGAAACCGGAAGAGGCCCATCGTTTGGATATACTCCCAGCGGAGAGCTGCCTGTAACTGTCCAGCTAAAGGTAGAAAAAAGTGAATCTTTTTCAAAGATAAGTTCTACCTGTACGCTGTCTGTGCTGTCTGTTCTGACAGTATATGTTTTAGGATCCTGCTCGCTTGCGCCGCTTCCTGTTCCTGCTCCTATGGAAACGCCGTTTAATTTTGTATTAATTTCCAGTAACAGGGATTCGCTGTTTGCCAATACGGCGTTTGAATTAATAAAATCCATTGGCAGGGGATTAAATTCAAAATAGGTAGGTGTTCCCGGCCAAATTTCTATAACTTCCCGCAGGAAAGCGATTTGGCCGTTATTATGTCTTAAACGCGCTTCTGCAATATAGCGGCCGGGTGCAAGGTAATAATAACTTGATATTGAACTCATCCATGATTGAGAAAGAAACACGCCGTTATCTGCAAAGTCTGTAATTTTATCATATCCATTTATATCCCATAAGGTAAGGGAGCCTTCCGCTATGTCTTCCAGGGATATATCAAACTGCAGTAAGCCGTTATCTGTACCGGCAAACGGCGAAAGGATAATTGCAGCCGGTACGGGACCATTTACTATAATACCGTTTTCAACTTCTATAACTATACTGCCTGCTGCAACTGGATAATTAAAACCACCATATAAGTATGCTGTTGCGGTAATCGTCCATTCTCCGTCTGCAAGAGTTACATCGGCATAAGATCCTTCGGTAATATTTACAGGTTCAAGGTGGGGTTCGAATGTCAGCTGATACCCTGCAATAGAATTAAGTCCGGGTTGAATAGTCCGGGATGCCGGATCATGATCGCCGATATAAATACGAACAACTCCGCTTCCTTCACTGGAATCAATTAATGGATCAAAGGGATTAAAGCACGCAGTTAAAATAAATAATACAAGGGCAAATACCCCAAAATTTAAAATAATATTTTTATTCATTATCTTCCTCCTCAATTACAATGAAACTATGACTGCCGGAATTTTTTACACCGCCTTCAGGAGCTGCCGTAACCGTAACAAGAAATGTGCCGAAAGACTGTTTTGACAGAGTAATGGATGTCCTTGTGCTTCCCTGGGCAACAAGATTGCCGTTAAGGTGCCATGTAATTTCTGTATATGTACCTGGAGCAATGCTTACAGTATATGTGCCTGTTCCCTGGCTGACTTGAGTGCTTTCACCCGATACCGGGTTTCCGTTCATGAAAAGTTTTACAGAGGGGTTTCCAATACCTATATTAATGAAATCGCAAGTGCAAGGGTCATTGCTGCAAATATTACATTCAACGACTGGGGGACAAGTGCAAGGGTCGTTGCCGCAGATATTGCACTCAACGACTGGAGGACAAGTGCAGGGGTCGTTGCCGCAAATATTGCACTCAACGACTGGGGGACAAGTGCAAGGGTCGTTGCCGCAAACATTGCACTCACCGCTTGAAGGACAGGTGCATGGGTCATTACCGCAAACATTGCATTCACCGCTTGAAGGACAGGTGCATGGGTCGTCACCGCAAACATTGCACTCACCGCTTGAAGGACATGTACATGGGTCGTTACCGCAAATATTGCACTCACCGCTTGAAGGACAGGTACATGGGTCGTCACCGCAAACATTGCATTCACCGCTTGAAGGACAGGTGCATGGGTCATTACCGCAAACATTGCATTCACCGCCTGAAGGACATGTGCATGGGTCGTTACCGCAAACATTGCACTCGCCGCCTGGAGGACATGTACATGGATCGTCACCGCAGTCATTGCACTCATCACCGCCTGCACCGGCGAAAATAATATTAACATTTCTGTTAGATGGCGTAATTGTGTACCCGCTCTTGCTTACTGTAACAGTAACTTGCCCTGCTGCAGTAACTCCTGTTATTGAAAGCTCATAAATTCCTGTTTCAGCTGTGTCAGTTAGTGTTCCTTTTTGTGCGCCGGTACTTCCGGCAGCAAGTGTAATATCGCCTTCTGTAAGAGAATTAATATCCTGATTAAATGCAAGAATTAACTTATTTGTTACAGGCGAACCGCTTGCTGTTAAACCTGTAAATGATACACTGATATTCCCGGAACCGGACGGAGAATCAGAGCATCCAAAAATCAAAAATCCGCATAATACAGTAAAAACCAGAAGAAGTTTTCTCATTATGCACTCCTTAATTAGTATTTTTTTAATCTGTGATATATCAAAGATTGAAAAATATTATACATGTTATAGCAAAGATATGCAATATATACTAAATGATATTTCATTATACTTTTTACTAAGTATGGGTGAAAATTTTAGAGAGAACCTAAGAAAAGAAATTGATTATCAAGGCATACTTGTAAAAGAGCTGAGTGCCAAAACTGGTATTCCTGTTGCTACACTAGATTGCTATCTGGGGACAAGGGCGACAGTACCTTCTGTAGAAGCTGCCTATAAAATAGCCAGGGCTTTGCAGGTCTCGGTTGAATATCTGATTACCGGGGAAGATTTAAATAATAAAAAGACATACACAAAGACAGGCAAAGAAATATCGGAACTTGTCAAATTAATAGAGAATCTTAATCCAGCACAATGCAGGGCAATTCTAAATCTTGTTAACAATTTCAAAATAAAACCGCAAGTTAAAAAGTAAAATAACTAACATTAATTATGCATTAAGTAGCAACAAATTTATAATGGAGCAGCGATACTGCCAATGATATTTTTAAGCCGTCTTTCGGAATTGAACCGAAGACCTCATGATTACAAGTCAAGTGCTCTGCCAGCTGAGCTAAGACGGCATACTCTGGTTAGAACCTTATCTTAAAAGAAAAAAAATGTCAAATGGTTAATGATATTACCCTAATTATAATCAATTTTTTTAACTTGACAAAATTTACAATATTGTCTAGTATCCTGGTATGACTGATTTAACATGTTCCCAGTGTCAAAATCCCATTTCAGACCCGCAGAAGAATCTCTGGGTATGCGATAAATGCGGTAATCATTCCAGACTGGGCTGGCAGGCGCGCTTGAGTATTACCGCAGATGATGGGAGTTTTAACGAGTTCGATTCAGGTATGAGATCGGGTAATCCGATTGAGTTTCCCGGATACGAAGAAAAAATTAATGAATTGCAGAAAACCTGTGAAACTGGCGAGGCGGTTGTTACGGGCCGTTGTACCATAAAAGGGTTCCCCTGTGTCATCGGCATCATGGACAGCCGTTTTATGATGGCCAGTATGGGCAGTGTAGTGGGAGAAAAAATTACAAGGGCGATTGAGTATGCGACTGCAAACAAGCTGCCATGTATCATTTTTTCGGCTTCGGGAGGCGCGCGTATGCAGGAGGGGATAATCTCCCTTATGCAGATGGCAAAAACATCCGGCGCGGTTGCAAGGCACACGGAAGCCGGGCAGCTTTACATTTCTGTAATTACAGATCCTACAACAGGAGGAGTTACAGCTTCCTTTGCGATGCTTGGCGATGTAATTCTTGCAGAACCAGGCGTTACTATCGGCTTTGCAGGAAAGCGCGTTATACAGGATACAATAGGTGCTGTTCTTCCTGAAAGGTTTCAAACATCGGAATTTGTCTTTGAACACGGTTTTATTGATTTGGTTTCACACCGCAAAGACATGCCGGATACGCTTGCGCATATTATCCGTCTGCACGGCTATAAAGGAGGAAAGTGATGTTTTTAAATATGCAGCAAAAACTGGATCTCCTTAAAAATCTGGGACGTCCTACAATTCACGATTACATTCCGCTTGTCTTTAAGGATTTTATTGAATTCCACGGAGACCGCTTTTTCAGCGATGATCCTGCAATTCTCGGCGGTATCTGTCTGTTAGGTGACACTCCTGTTACTGTTATTTCCCACGTAAGGGCGAAGGATATTGAGACTCTGCAGAAAATAAATTTTTCCATGTCTCACCCCGAAGGATACCGCAAAGCGCTGCGTCTTGCAAAACAGGCGCAAAAATTCGGGCGTCCTGTAATTCTTTTTATTGATACTCCCGGAGCTTACTGCGGAGTAGGAGCGGAAGAGAGGGGACAGGGAGAAGCAATTGCGCATAACCTTCATGAGTTTATGATGCTGAAAACTCCTGTAATTTCTGTAGTACTCGGAGAAGGAGGCTCAGGCGGCGCGCTTGCACTCGGTGTTTGCGATGAGCTTGCAATGCTGGAGAATGCCCTTTACTCTGTTATTTCACCGAAGGGGTTTGCATCAATTTTATGGAAAGACGGATCCAGGGAAAGGGAAGCTGCAGAGCTTATGAAAATAACAGCGGAAGATTTAAGCCGTTTCGGCATCTGCGACAGAATTATTAAGGAGCCTGAAGGCGGAGCCGCAAAAGACATTAATGCAACAGCTTCAAACATAAGAGCATTTCTTACAGAGACTGTAGAAAGGCTTATGAAAGAGGATTTCAATGGCCTGCCTGCAAAGCGGTATCAGAAGTTCAGAAAAATAGGCGTATTTACAGAATAGCCTTGTAATTAACACCCCGCTGAAGTCTTTTTAGGCGGGGTTATTTATTAAACATACACAGAGCTTTTCGATTCTGCAGCTTATTATTTTCTTCCAAAAACAAACACACTTGGCAGGGTTGGATCCTCTAAATGTCTTTTTGCATCTTCCAGATGATGAGCGGCGCAAATATCATTTGGATCCGCCTTAACAACCCTTTCAAAGCGTTCTACAGCCGTTTCGTAATCCTTCATATGAAATTTCCGTACTCCGGATTCAAAAACAGTTTTTGTTTTCAGCCTGAACTGTTTTTCCCTGGAAGGAAGCGCATCCAGCATATCAAATAAACCAACAACGACATTTACACCCGCCGCCTGAACCATACCGATAAATCTGTATGAAAACTCAGATTCATTGCCTGTAAGCTGGTTTAATGTGTCTCTTGTAATAAGCATGCCGGAACCTGTCTGCTTGGATAAACCTTCCACACGGGATGCAAGATTGACATTAGGAGAAATAACAGTGCTTGAAAGCCTTTCGTTTTCTCCTACAATTCCCATCATGACAGAACCTGTATGTACGCCCACTCCTATATTAATGCCGTCTACTCCGATTGTAACTCTTGTTTCCTTATCATTAACGAGTGTCTGGTATAGCTCAATACCTGCGCGTACTGCGTCTTTACCGTTAATAAAAAGCGCCATTCCGGCATCGCCTATGTATTTGTCAACAAAACCGTTGTGCTTGCGGATAATCGGCCCTGCAATACTTAATATTTGATTAATAAAAAGGAAGTTTTCACGCGCAGTCATCATTTCTGAATTAATGGAAAAATATCTTATATCAAAAAACAGAATGCTAAGATCGCGCTGCACGTTATCGCCCAGTTTCATATTCGTAATATCAGAAACGCCAAGATGTTCCATAAATTGAATTGGCACAAACCGGATAGTTGATTCATTAAGCCGTGTTATACGATCAAACTGCCCCTGGAGTTCTTCTGCCATGCTGTTAAGCCCAAGGCTTACTTTTCCAAGTTCATCGCGCGCCACATATGATACGCGCGCAGTCCTGTCCCCGGATGCAATGTTTGAAAGAACCCTGCCTGCAACAGAAAGCTGCTTTACGATAGTTGAAATTAAAAAACTTAACGCAAGCAAAATAACTACGCATACTACCGCTACTATTAAAGCTACCTGCCTTTTTAATTTTGCGTTGCCTATTTCATAACCTGTCATATCAAGGCCAATTTCAAACATGCCGGCAATATCTCCTGCGCTGTTGTAAACCGGCGCTTCTGCAAAGGCCCACTCGCCGTTATACATTTCAAGGATCATCGCTATAGGCTGTCCGCTCATGAATATTTCAAAATCTTCATCATCAAGAGGTTCATCAGGGCGGAATAAATTCATCTCTTCACTGGAAATAACCACAATGTATTCAAAGTTGCTGCCTTTAAAAATTGCCGCATAGTAGCTTCTGTTCCAGGGATCGGCATTATATCCGACTATATTTTTGATGAACGCGGAAAGTTTTTTGTATTCATCGGTATGTATATCCTTAATGGAATTTATTTTATCAAGTTCATCTCCGTCAACCAGCCTTGCGGACAATACTGCAAGCGCAGTCATTTCATTAAATAACGCTTCGTTAAGGCGGTCTGTCATCATATTAAATGTTACAGAGAAAACGATTACAAAGGCGAATATCATAAGAGGAATAATAACTACAGATTGCTTTATAAAAAGCGAAATATAACGGTTCATTATCCCTATAAACAGGATGCATAATCCCGCTATAAGCGCCAAACCTCCCAGCACCAGCAATGATTGTATAATTATTATATGCAGTCTCTCACCGGGAGGAAGCGTAAGCTCATCATCATATACGGTAAAATTGGAACCATCGTACATCCAGACAACATCGCCGTATACGCCTGCAAATGTATTTGCGTGAAAGCCAAAGCCTTTAAGCGCGGGCATTTCTCCCTGCGCTCTTAACTGCGAAAAATGCCTGTCCGGAATAATACGCTGTAATTCTGTCTGAGTCAGACGAAACAAAGCGTTGGAGGCAATATCAAAAAATACAAGGTTATCACCGGAGTCATAAAATATATGCCAGGGATAAATGCCGCCTTCCTGCATGGTCCAGTCAAATGAAGCGCGCAGCTCAGGTTCACTGCCGCCTCTTACTTCGTAGATATCGCCGTCCCGCTGGACATATGCAAAGTTTTGCATATCTTTTAATACCAGCTGGGCAATAAGGAAATCTGCGTCTATGCCTGCGGAGAAAACAGATGTTCTGAATTCATCGCGGAAAGTGTCGTACTGGTACAAGGTAACCTTTTCCCGCTCTGTCTGAGAAAAAGTTATGATGCCGTTCTCATACCGGAATGAACCAAATTGATAAAAAAGGCGCGGATTACTAAACGGCCCAAAAGCCGAAGTGTTGTCATATTCTATAACAAGAATGTCTTTAACAAAATTTCCGCGGTTGTCATATTTTCTTATAATGTCCCGCTTTGTAAGAAGTGCGTCATACTCGGCCTCTATTGCATATACATAAAGATTACCCGCATCGTCAATGATTCCGTCTACAATCCGGATATACTCTTTAAATTTGTCTACAGTAATGGTATAGCGAATAGCTCCATCCGGCGACATACATACAAGACGGAAAGAACCGCTGTCTATTACATACAAATTACCGTCTTTTTCATATTTTGCCATGGCCGGCGCTGTAAAAGTTGTTGTCTGCTGGAAAGGTTCATTGTTAAATACATCAAGATTTAGAATACATAATGATCCGGAAACAAGAAATACAGCCATGCAAATTGCAAAAATCAGCCATAATGTTTTTGTTTTCATAACCGTATTATACTATACATTGTATAAAATTGTATATATTAAACAAAGTATTACTTAAGTGATGCTCTTGCGGTTCATTTCATTTTTCATGTATTATTAATAATGAATTTAGATGCTGCAAAAACACTTTTATTAATGATCGATGTTCAGAATGATTTTTGTCCTGGAGGCGCGCTGGCTGTAAATGACGGTGATGCCGTTGTACAGCCTTTAAACATGCTTTCCCGCGCTTTCTATGAAAAGGGCGCCCGCATTGCCGCTACGCAGGACTGGCATACAGAAGGGCACATTTCCTTTGCATCTTCGCATAACAAAAATCCCGGCGACATTATTGACACTCCCCTTGTAAAGGGTCAGGTTCTGTGGCCCTGCCATTGCGTTCAGGGAACAAAGGGTGCAGAGTTTCACAGCGGCCTTGATCTAAGGCCTGTTTCAATAATTAACCGAAAAGGGTATCACAAGGATATAGATTCCTATTCTTCCTTTTTTGAAAATGACCGTAAAACATCGACTGGGCTTGAGGGCTGGCTTCGCTGTCTTGGCATAGAAACAGTTATTATCGGCGGTATTGCAACGGATTACTGCGTATTTTACAGCGCAATGGACAGTAAAAGTCTGGGATTTAAAACCATTGTTGCAAGCGATGCGATCCGCGCAGTAGGCTTTCCGGCAGGTTCTGCCGAAAATGCCGTTGCGGCAATGAAAGAAAAGGAAATAGAATTCCATACTTCCGCAGAATTACTGGATAGTCTAAAATAAAATTATATGACAAATACATCGGCTTTGTTCACTGACTTTTATTCCCTTACAATGGCGCAGGGTTACTGGAAGAACAACAGGCAGGAACGCGCAGTTTTTGAAATGTTTTTCCGCCATCAGCCGTATGGCGGCGGTTATTCAATGTTCGCAGGCCTTGGAACATTGCTGGAAAAACTTAATCACCTTTCTTTTTCATCTGATGATATTAATTACCTTGAAGGTCTTGATGTTTTTGAAAAGGGATTTACCGATTATCTGAAAACATTTCGTTTTAACGGAACGCTTTGGGCAATGGATGAGGGAACAGTTGTTTTTCCTCATGAACCTTTGATAAGGGTTGAAGGAAACCTTATTGAATGTCAGATAATCGAAGGTTTGCTGCTTAATATTGTCAATTTTCAAAGTTTGATAGCAACAAAAACCTGCCGCCTGTGGCTTGCTTCCAAAAAAGGGAAGATCATGGAGTTTGGACTCAGGCGCGCGCAAGGGCCTGACGGCGCTATTTCCGCATCAAGGGCTTCTTTTATAGGCGGCGCCTGCGGGACAAGCAATGCGGCGGCAGGTAAAATATTCGGCATTCCTGTAATGGGAACCATGGCGCACTCCTGGATTATGTCATTTGACGATGAAGAAAAAGCTTTTGATGCATATGCTGCGCTTTATCCTGACAGATCAATTTTTTTAATTGATACCTATGACACATTAAAGACAGGCATAAAAAATGCAATCAAGTCGGGAAAAAAACTTGCATTGCAGGGAAAAAATTTCGGAGTGCGGCTTGACTCCGGTGACATTCAATACCTCTCCGCAGAAGTCAGAAAGCAGCTTGACATGGCCGGGTTAACAGATGCATATATTACAGTTTCAAATGATCTTGACGAACATATTATTGAAACGCTTGTTAAGGAAGGCGCGCCTGTAGACAGCTGGGGAGTGGGAACAAGAATGGTAACGGGCGGACAGGCATCGGCTTTTACAGGAGTGTACAAAATGGCTGCCATTTTATCGGAGAACAGCCGGAAACCTGTAATGAAGTTTTCTGACAATCCTGACAAGACAACAAACCCTGGCGTTAAGCAGGTTTGGCGGATTCGTGATAAAAGCGGCAGCGCAATCGCTGATGTATTGGGCATTGATGATGATACAGACATTCCAAAGGAAGGACAGCGTTATTGCTTCTGGCATCCGTCTTCTGATTACCGTCATTTCTATCATACCATAGAAGGCAGTGCGGAACCTCTTCTTAAAAAACGCATTGACTGCGGAAGTTTTACCGGAGTACAGCCGCCGCTGCCGGAAATTAAGGCGCATGCCGCATCGGATCTTGACAGTTTTGATTCAACATACAAGAGGCTTTTAAATCCGCATGTATATAAAATATCTGTAACTGAAAAACTGCGCAGTTTAAAACTTGAGTTGATACAAAAGCATCTTGGCAGCAGACATAATTAATTTTTAATTCCAAATACATAATTAATATGTTATAATGTAATCATGAATGAGATACAAATTGAATTTCCGGATAAAACAATTAAGTGCAGGTATGGCATAACAGCCCTTGAGCTTATAGAACACTTTGGCATCCCTGCAGATGAGATTGCAGCAGTCAGGGTAAATAACGAAATCCGCCCGCTTGGATCAACATTGCTTGTGAATGCCGCAGTGGAACCTGTTCTCATTGATTCGCCTGAAGGGGTTATGATTTACAGGCGCACGCTTTCTTTTGTGCTTGCAATAGCCGCAAGAAATATTTTTCCGCATGACGGGGTTTATGTCGGACATTCGCTTGGCAACAGTTATTATTACACATTAAGTTCCGGCGATATAAAAAACAATGATGATGTAGAAAAGCTTGAAGAAGAGATGCGTAAAATAGTAAAGGAAAATCTTCCTATTACTCTTAAATATCTGTCTTATGAAGAAGCTGTGCAGTTATTTAAAAAAAACAATCAAACTGATACAGCATTGCTTCTGGAGCAGAGAAGTTCTGCGCGCATAAAAGTAAATGAATGCAAAGGTTACATGGATATTTACATGCAGCCTCTTTTGGAATGTACAGGGCTTCTTTGCGCGTTTGAACTTAAGCCCTATCATGACGGCTTTTTACTGCGTTTTCCGGGTATCGGCAGGGGAAAGACAATAGACCCCTTCACAGATGAGCCGCAAATTTTCCGCGTTTACAATGATTACAAACAGTGGGGGCGGATTGTAGGAGTGCGGGTTGTAGGAGAGCTGAATTCAAAAATTGCAGGCAGAACATTCCGGGAATACATAAGAATTGCAGAGGCGCATCAGGCAAGAAAGATGGCGGATATCGCAACTCAAATATATGAAAAAAGAGATGACCTTAGAATGGTTCTTATTGCAGGTCCTTCAAGCTCCGGAAAGACAACTAGCGCCAAGCGGCTGGAGATCGAACTTATGGTACTGGGCCTTAAACCGATTGCGATAAGCCTAGATAACTATTACAGAGGAACAGAGCAGACTCCCAAAGATGAAAAAGGAGAGCCTGATTATGAATGCCTGGAAGCTCTTGATGTGCCGTTTTTAAACGAACAGCTTCAGGCGCTTTACAGCGGAGAAGAAATAGCGCTTCCTGCTTACGATTTTAAAACAGGAAAAAGAAAAATAAACGAAGGCAAAAAAATAAAAATGGACAGGCGTAATATCCTTATTGTCGAAGGAATCCACGGCCTTAATGACGCGCTTACGCACAGCATAGACCGCAGTACAAAGTTTAAAATATATTTATCCGCCCTTACGCAGTTAAACCTTGATGATCATAACCGTATTCCGACAAGTGACAACAGGCTCCTTAGGCGCATGGTGCGCGACTCACAATTCAGGGGAATGGATGCGGCAGGCACAATAAAAATGTGGCCTAAAGTGCAGGCAGGAGAACGCAAGCATATTTTCCCCTTTCAAAACTCTGCGGATGCCGCGTTTAATTCAGCGCTTGACTACGAGCTTTCTGTTTTAAAATTTTACGCCGATCCGCTGTTACGCGCAATTAAACCCGGTAAACAGGAATATTCAGAGGCTGTAAGGATATTATCATTTCTGGATAACTTTACGCCGATTCCGCCGCAATACGTACCGGGAACAAGCATTCTTCGCGAATTTATCGGAGACAGCGAGTTTAAATACTGATTTAAAGCCCTAGTGCAATTGCAATTTTGGATTTATATTCTTTCTCTGCGGTTTTGTCTTTTAAATAATCGGAAATTATCCGGCGGACAACAGGCGGAAAAGCGTCCCAGTACCTCTGCGGCCAGGCGCCCATTTCGTTTCGAAGGCTGCTGTCAACCGATTTCTGCATCTCTCCGCGGGAGAAGGAAACAAACTGTTCAATCATGGAAAGAAGAACATCGGACGGCAGGCTGCCCGGGGTATCTGTCTTTACGGATCTGTCCGGAAGCCATGCCTGGCATAATTCATTAATTTGATTGTCATTAAGTTCAGGCGCATGCTCGCGCAGTAATTTAATTATCATATCCTGGACAGATTTTTTCATGCTCTCAATATTTATGCCGATTCCGCCGTTAATTCTTTCAGTAATTTCTCTGGCCATTCTCTGAGGATCCGGCATATTGCCGACTGCGCTGAATACGGTTATATCACGGCGGCGCCTTACAACAGCTTCGGCAATCGCCTCTATACCTGCTTCACTGCTGTAATTGAGGATATAATCAAGCGTTTGCAGCAGTCTTTTATCTGTCATTGGCAGAGTGCATTAAACTTTTTTTGTTACATAATCACTTTTAAGGCATCTTGTACAAATTTTAAGCTTCATGGTTGTACCGCCGGCTTCGGTTTTTAGCTTTAACAGATTGGGTTTCCAGGTACGGCGGGTACGGTTTTTGGCATGACTTACCTTATTTCCGGTGATTGTATGTTTTCCGCAAATATCACAACTCCGTGACATATTATCCTTCCTTAGTTGAGTCTCTTTTACAGATTTATCATATTTTTTTAATTGTGTAAAGGGGATTAGGGGGGCCTTACAAGCCCCCTGATCTGCAGATTAATCCCCAACCCTTATCGAGTTAAACCAGGCATTTGTGTATAGTTCCAAATGATCGCCCAAATCATCTACAAGCTCGGTGTTGTTAAGAGCGCTTGCCTCATATAATGAGTAACCCTTTTTATACCTTCTTGCAGGAATATTTACCGTTGCAGGCAGGCCGAATTCATCGACAAATTCGGCGTATATTTCCGGTCTGTGGATAAAATCGATAAATAAATGCGCAAGATCGATATTTCTTGCGTCTTTCAGGATAACCATATTATCTATATAAGACGGGCCTCCTTCATCCGGAATAAAAAAGACTGTATCATTTAAAAGCGCGGGGAGATCAATAATTTCTTCAAATACAGCTTCCGGAAAGGCGTGAACAACCCAAAAATCACCATTGGCATAACCTTTGGCAAAGGCTTCTGCGTCAAACTTTACAAGGTTTGGTTTCCATGAGTTATTTATTAAGTCTCTTGCCGCATTTACATGGGCCGGGTTCACGGTATTTACAGAATGGCCAAGGAAGGCCAGCGCTCCGCCCAATACCTCGCGTAAATCATCGAGCATTGTCATGCGTCCGCGCAGATCCTCTCTTGCGAAAATGGACCAGCTTTTTTCATAATCGGGAACTCTGGCTGTATTTACTATTATGCCTGCTGCGCCGTAAAAATAGGGAATTGAATACTGCATGTCAGGATCATAGCTTGCAATGCTGAGTATTTCAGGGTCGATGTTTCCAAGATTTTTCATTTTTGAATGATCAATCTTTTCCAGCATGCCTTCCCGGATCATTATCGGAACATAGTCCTTGGAAGGGAAGACAATATCGTAACTGCTTCTGCCTCTGCTTGCCCTGAGTTTCGCATACATTTCTTCATTGGATGAGAATTCGTCATATATCACTCTGACATTGTACTCATTTTCAAATTTTTCAATGACAGAATCCGGCGTATAATACGTCCAGTTGTAAATATACAATCTTTCTCTTGAATCACAGGAAATAATGACGGGCATAATAAGCACCGCCAAAACCGCCAGTAGGATGATGTTCACTTGAAACTTCGCCTTGCAGGCCTGTTGCAAATCTCTTTTAATCATCATGTACCTCCCATATTAACTTTTCCTGTCTAAGTATGACATGAGCAGCGTTAAAAATATATAGCTACTCTCCAGCTCTTATGGAGTTAAACCATGCATCATTGTAGATATCCAATGCAGAGCCAAGATCTCTTTTTAGTTCTACATTGGCAAGTTCTTCAGCAAGGTACCAGGAAGGCCCTTGTTTTAATTCACGTGCCGGCACATTTACTGTCGCCGGAAAGCCGAAAGCATCTGCAAACTCGGCGTAAATTTCAGGACGGTGTATAAAATTAATAAATTTATGCGCAAGTTCGGTATTTCTTGAGTCCTTTAAAATTACCATGCTGTCTATGTAGGCAGGTCCCCCTTCTTTCGGGAAAAAGAAGACCGTATTTTCCATCATTCTTCTGTCTTCGGCGATTTCTTCAAATACAACTTCAGGATAACCCTGTACTACCCAGAACTCTCCGTTTGCAAAACCTTTTCCAAAAGCATCCGCATCGAATTTTACAAGATTTGGTTTCCACGAATAGTTTATTAAATCCCTTGCCTGCATTATCTGCGCCGCATCTTTTGTGTTTACAGAATATCCAAGGTAGGAAAGCGCATCTCCCATCACTTCGCGCATGTCGTCTAACATGGTCATGCGTCCGCGCAGATCCTCTCTTTCAAAAATTGACCAGCTTTCTTCGTAAACGGGAACTCTTGAAGTGTTTACTATTATTCCTGCCGCTCCGAAATAATAGGGAACAGAATAGTCCATATAAGAATCATAGTCCGTATACTGAAGGACCACAGGGTCTATATTTTTTAAATTGGGTATTAATGATTTATCTATTTTTTCCAGCATATTCTGCGCAATCATGATTGACACATAATCCGCCGACGGAAAAACAATATCGTAACCGCTGCCTCCGGATTTAAGTTTTGCATACATGTCCTCGTTTGATGCAAACTCATCATATATAACCCTTACATTGTATTCCGCCTCAAACTTTTCTATAACCGAATCCGGCGTGTAATAAGTCCAGTTGTAAATGTAAAGGCGCTCCTTCTGTTCGCAGCTCCCCGTTAATAATGCGACAAGACTCAGTAAAAAAACGCATGCCAAAACGCCTGCCTTTTTAAAACGCAGCCTTCCGTGCAGCATTACTGCATGAGTCCTGTCCAAGACTGCGTTTTTGAAAAGTATTTCCAGTTTTTCCTCCATAATAAATCCCTTTTCTAATAATTAAAATTAAGGAATCTCATACAAGATCCTTTTATACACTATTTTGCCGCAATGTATTTAAGGAATTTTCTCAGCGTTATGCATAAAAGAACAGTTCCCAGTATCATTACTACAGAAAGCGCGCTTATAAGAGGCGTTATTCCGCCTTTGCGCGTAATGGCGGAATATATAAATATCGGCAGAGTAGAAGAGCCCGGGCCTGCCACAAAGAAGGTAATGACAAAGTCTTCAAGAGACAATGTAATGGCGGTAAGAAGCCCGGAAATAATACCCGGCATGCAAATGGGAAGTATGATTTTAAACATTGTTTCTCTTTCATTTGCTCCAAGATCTGCGGCAGCTTCGATTATAGAAAAATCAAATTCATCAAGGCGCGCCATGACCATTAAAAACACAAATGGAATATTAAAGGTTGTATGCGCGATGTAAATTGTAAGAAGCCCAAGCTGTATTCCAACACCTGCAAAAAATATTGCAAGGGATACGCCGATAATAATTTCAGGCAGAATCATCGGCAGAAATGAAATTGTCTGCACATAGCTTCTTAGCCTGAATTTGTACCAGCTTATTCCTATCGCGCCTATAGTTCCGATAACTGTCGCAGTAGCCGCTGATGATAATGCGATTACAAGGCTGTTTCTTAACGCAGTCCATAATCCGCGTTCTGTAAGGAGCCTTTGGTACCAGCGAAGAGAGAAACCTGTCCATTGCATGCTTGTAGCGCCGTTAAATGAATAAATAACAAGGACTGCCAAAGGCAGAAAAAGAAATACAAGCGTAATTATAAGAACAGTATTCGATAATGAAAAATACTGCCTGTAAGCGCGTCTTGCATGCCTTGCAGCTTCGTTTTGCATCTTTGAGGGTTTTATCAGATTTGACAGAAAGCTGTGGCTCATTGTATACCCTCACTTTCCGTTTTCCTGTCTGCAGTCTGCATTTTTGATTCAACTTTTCTTGAGGCATCTTTTTTCTGCGTATGCATCATCCACAAGACGCCGACTGTAGTTGCAATTGTAAGCACCATGGAAATGGCGGCGGCGCGCGGCCAGTTACGCGACTTTAAAAGCTGGTCTGCGATTATATTGCCAAGCATGTATGAATCCATGCCGCCTACAAGAAGCGGAACCGCATAAGCGCCGAAAATCGGGATGAATGTAAACAGCACCGCTGTAAAAATTCCGCCTCTTATGTTTGGAAGCAGTATTGTTATCATCGATATAAATTTATTCGCACCAAGATCGCGCGCAGCTTCAAGAAGTGAAAAATCAAATTTATCAATTGTTGAAAATAAGGGCAGTATGGCATAGGGCAGATACATATAAACAAGAACAAGAATAACCGCATTCTGATTGTAAAGAAGCGGAAGGTAATCGCTTATTAAACCCATATTAATCAATAATTGATTAATGAATCCGTTATTTCCAAGAATATTCAGCCATGCAAAAACCCTGATTAAAAAGTTTGTCCAGAAAGGAATGATAATAAGAAGCAGAAGCAGAGTCTGATGTTTGCTTCTTGCCATTGCATACCCGCAGGGCAGAGCGATCAAAATGGTAATAACCGTTGCGATAACCGAAGTAACAAGCGTGCGCAGTGTGATCTTTAAAAAAACCGGATCTGCAAGATAGCGGTAAGCATCAAGCGAGAACTCCTGTACAACGCCGCCGTAAAGCCCCTTTTTCATGAAACTGAAGACAATGACAATCGCAATTGGAGCCAGAAAAAAGACTGTAAACCAGATTGCCATGGGAGATGAATAGAGCGGGCCGTAATTCTGCGACTTGCGAACCTGGCCTTCGGCGGATCTGCGCATTTGCGCTGACCTGGCTTTCAATTCTTTACCTCGACAATATAGCCGTCAACTGCGCTCCATGAAAGGTAAACAGAATCCTTCCAGCAAATATCAGGTCCTTCATCCGAGTAATTGGCATGCTGCTTTATCACGCGGATTATGGTGCCTGCAAAAGAGTTTGCAGACTGATAGTTCTCACCGGATTTTTCTGTAATCTGGACATAAAATTTTGTCTGAAAACCGGAATAAATAGGTTCGTCTACAACACCCTTAAGAAGATTTATATCATCGCGTTTTGTGGCAGGTTTTTCTTTTGTAATAACTATTTTTTCAGGCCTTATCGTAAAGCAAACGCGCTGACCTACCTTTAATTCATCTACATCGGTTACCTTGATTATTCCCAATTCGGGGATTTCAACTTCCGCCATGTATTCTGTCACTCCCTCAAAATCGTGGAGCTTTACTCTTTCTACGCTTATTATTGTGCCGTCGAAAAGATTTGTTTCTCCGATAAACTTGGCGACAAAATTCGTAGCAGGGCTTTCATATATTTCGTGGGGAGTGTCTATCTGTAAAATCTCTCCCTGATTCATGACAGCAATTCTGTCAGAAACAGAAAGCGCTTCCTGCTGATCGTGCGTTACATAAATAAAAGTGATGCCGATTTCATCGTGGATCCGGTCAAGTTCGATGAGCATGTGCTGGCGCAATTTTGCATCCAGCGCCGAAAGCGGCTCGTCGAGCAGCAGTACGCGGGGTTCGTTAATAAGAGCGCGGGCAATGGCTACACGCTGCTTCTGTCCGCCTGAAAGCTGGTTTGGTTTTTTATCCGCGTGCCCCTCCAGACGTACAAGTTCAAGGTATTGTTCCACCTTGCTTTTTACCTGCGCTGAAGAGGCGCCTTTTAATCTTGGAGAGAAAGCAACATTCTCAAATACGCTAAGATGGGGAAAAAGGGCATAGCTTTGAAACACGGTATTTGTCGGACGCCTATTGGGCGGAAGGGAAAGCACATTGTCTCCGTCAAGGGTGAGTGTTCCTTTATCAGGATGTTCAAAACCGGCGATTATGCGCAATAAAGTAGTTTTGCCGCATCCCGACGGCCCCAATAGGGAAAAAAACTCTCCTTTTTTAATTTCCAGGCTCACATTCTTGAGCACCTCGAAATCACCAAAGGATTTGCAAATCCCGTCGATGACAACATTGCTTCCTATCAATATATTCCTTCCAGCCTCCCTTTAGAAGCGTTCATAGCACAGCATCTTCCAACGCCGGCTGATTAATCCATAGTGAACAATGGGGTTTTTTAAAAATAATGTCAAGAGATTTTAAATTCAATTTTCCACAGAAAAAGTCCCTGCGGCGGAAGAGTGGGGCCTGCAAGCGAGCGTTTTCCTGATGCGATTATTTCCTTAAGCGCGCAGGGTGGCACAGCGCTTTCCTCGTAGTGAAGGAATGTCCCTGCAACAGAGCGAACCATATTTTTAAGGAAGGCGTTGGCGCAGATCTCAAAAATTATACTGTCTTTTTCCGCATAAAAATACGCCCTGTAAATGTAGCGTGTTTTCGATCTGCTTGTATCGCCTGCGCCTGCAAAAATGGAGCAGTCTGTTTCACCTAAAAGCAGTCTTCCGTAGGCGTTAAGAAGTTCCAGGTTTGGAACATGCCATAACCGCAGATTATAGCGGTTTTCTGTCGGCAAGGAAGGACGGCGGTAAATAAACTGATACCGGTATGTACGAAAGCAGGCGCTGAAACGGGCATGAAATTCAGGCGGCACTTCCGCCGATTCCAGTATGCGGACATCACGCGGAAGAGATGAGTTTAAAGCCGAAGCAAAACGGTTTGCGGGAATGCTTTCGATATTAGTATAAAAATTGGCAACCTGTCCTTTTGCATGAACGCCAGAATCAGTTCTGCCGGAACCTGTGAGCTTTATAAATGAGCCGTGTAATTTTTCAAGCGCTTCTTCTATTACACCCTGAACTGTTCTTGCCTTTGTACCGCCCTGTCTCTGCCAGCCGCAGAAATCAGTTCCATCGTATGCAATGACAAGTTTAATATTCCTTTGCATTACTCTGATATTTCTTTATTAATGGTATCATAAAGAGCTCTTGCATGTTCAAGGAATGCGCCCGGTTTATCCTTGGATGCTTTTCCCATGCCGAACAATTTTGAGATTGTGCGGCGGGCGTCTTCCAGTGATGTTTTTCTTTCCGTCGCATCGTTGGCAGGCCCGTACTTGTATTTTAAATATGCGCACATGTAAAGCATTCCTTCGTACGAATAATTCTTGTCTGTATCCGGACCGAAAACATTTAAGCCGGAAAGCTTTTCTCTGCCGCTTTGCTCGCGGGAGAGCGCTTCATTGTAAAGATAATGCGCTTTTTTCCGGAAGAGCAGAGCAAGCCAGTCATAGTGCTGCTCCGGATATTTTCTGTGTAATTCGTCTATCAGCCATGCGCAGCGGATGGAAGCAAGTCCCTGTTTTATTGTTGGAGAAGACGGTTTGTTGTAATAATCATAACAGTGTAATGTAAGATACTGGGAAGCAGCTCCCTCCATTAAGGTTCTGTTTTCCGAAAAATCTACATTGGGAAACACCAATTTAGTATTTTTCATCCGTTTTTCAGTATCTTCCATCAATTTGTCTTTGTTCTCTCTGGGCAATTGGGAAAAATCCGCTTCCATGGATGAGAACCAGCATTGAGGGCAGACAATAGATACATATACAAGCGGATATATTTCACCGTATTTTGCAGACGGCTCGTATAAACGGTGAAGCTCCTCTGTCAGTTTTCCGGCAATCAGTCTGCCGCCTCCTGAGCGCAGCTCTTCTTTGCGGAACTCACTATCACATACAGGACATCTATATTCTTTTGTGGATTGAAAAGTAATTTTTAATTCTTTGTCTTCTTCAGGCTTTTTTTTCATTTTACACCCCCTCCAGAACAATCATGGCGATTGCATTTTCCTTTTCATGAGATAATGAAATATGCACTTTATTCGCGCCGGATTTTTCAAACGCTTCCTGCGCAGTTCCTGTTAACTGCAGGTTTGGTTTTCCGTTTTCATTATTTATAACTATAATATCTTTAAGCGCTATCTGCGAAAGTCCTGTTCCCAGCGCCTTGCCGAAGGCTTCCTTTGCTGCAAATCTTGCAGCCAGTGCCATAGCCGCGCTCTTTCCTCTTGAATTGGCAAGGGCGACTTCTTCGCTGTGAAAATATCTTTCCAGAAGCTTTTCGTTTTGGAGCCACCTTTCCATTCTTTCAATTTGAACGATATCAACTCCAATACCTGTAATCATTGTTCGTCATCTCCGGTTTCTTCGTTATGCGAAATCTCTTCAGTTTCTTCATTTTCTTCGATTTCTTCCTGTTGTTCTTCCCGCGCGATGCGGCTTATAGAACCTCTGAACTCAAGTATCCTGTTTCCGTGAATTGAGATTAAAGGATTATCGTTTATAACATTTACCATAATCGAAAAATCATCATAACGCCTGTCCAGATTGATTGTTTCTGTATTAAATTCGATATAACTTTCCAAAACGCTGCGCGGGCCTTCTGCGATCACGCTGGCGGGAATTAATGCCTGATATGTCAATTCAAAACCATCTGCAACTATTCCGCTGAATACAGGAAAGACATAAATATTTTTTGTAATTCTTTGCTCCAGCACAAGAGGGATCTCTATTGGAAGCACGGATATTTCAAGAGGTTCAACTCCAAGAGCGCTGCCTTTTTTGCGTATTTGCACCGGTACTCTGTAACTGCCTTCGTTTGTGTATCTTCCAAGATCAATATAAGCTTCGATATCTTCTTCCAGTATAGGCTGTATTCCGTCAGCTTCGCCTCTTAATGATACCCTTACTGCGCTTGCAAAAGAGCTTGCAGGGATTAATGTCTCGCTGGATTCAATTATAAGAGGAGCAGAAAAAAAACGTGTTTCCAGCGTATTCATTCTGTAAAAAACAGAGATGACAAGCGCCGCCGCCAAAGAGAGCACCTTTACAGGCCATTTTTCAGTAATCTTTACAAGAAGCTTTGCTCTATTCAACAAGAACCTCCCTGTCTTCTTCGGATACATCTTTACCGGCAGCCTCTTTTCTGCTTCCCTTATCAAGCAGATCCATCAATTTGCGCGTAACTTCCGCCGGGGTAAGGTCGTAGTAGAGTTTTGCATCATAGGCAAGGGACATAGCTCCTGTTTCCTCTGAAACAATCAGCACAACGGCATCGGATTGCTCTGCCATTCCAAGGCTTGCCCTGTGGCGTGTGCCGAAATTTTTTCGTATGTCCTGCCTTTCGGAGAGCGGAAGGAAGCAGCTTGCCGCGGCAATTTTCCCGTGCTGTATCACCATTGCGCCGTCATGAAGCGGGCCGTCAAATTCGAACAGCGCTACGATTAAACTGGAAGATATTTCCGCATTGATTTTTGTACCTGTCTCTATTATGTTTTTTAAATTGATTTTTCTTGGGAAAACCGCAAGCATCCCGCGTCTTCGCCGGGACAATAGCTCTGCTGCCGTTATGACAGCGTCCAGTTTGCCTATATGCACTGTTGTGCTTGGACGGAAAAAATCTGTCTGCCCAAGACGCATGAATATCTTTCTTAATTCCGGCTGGAAAACGATGGCAATGGCGATAAAAAGCCCGGGGGCTATCATTGTAAGCACCCATTGCAGGGTTGTAAGGTTAAATAGAAAGGCTATACCGTAGACAAGGGCAAGAAATCCGGCACCTTTAACAAGCGGCAAAGCCTGTGTTTTTTCAAGGAGTTCGTATCCCTTGTACAATATGAAGGCAAGAAGGGCGACATCCAGGACGGGGCGGATAAAATCATATATGGAGGATAGCCATTGGAACCATACCATTGTTTCTACTATATCATGGGGGTGGCTTTAAACTCAAGCAAGGCGGGAATGTATGCATTTAGTATAATTTAATTAAAAAATTCCTGTGCAGGTACGCAAAGCCCTGCCGGCTCCGGGCGGCTGTGATATAAATTAACGCACGCTTTGGCGTGACCGGCTACGACTTCACACCGAAGTCGCCGGCAGGGCTTTGCGTACCTGCACAGGAGCATTGTATAAGTAATATTTAATTGCATCTCAGGGTGGGTGTGATTTTAATTAATGCACGCTGGAACTAAAGTTCCTTGGCGTGACCAGCTTCGGGCGGCTGTGGCTTTGAAATAGAATTTATATAAACAGTTATAAACTCTTCATGTGTTTTTCAACTGCTGTGGCTATCCCTTTGCCGTCAAGGCCGTTTAGGGTAAGCAGCTCTTCCCTTGTGCCAAGCGCCTTGTCTTCTTCCAGGAATTTGCTGTCTGCTGCCAGTACTAGCGTTTTTGCTTTGCAATTGCGTTCAAGCGCCAGTGTGGCGGCATATTCGCCGAAGCCTCCGGATTTTATGCCTTCTTCTATAAAACATACAAGTTTGTATCTGTTTAATATATCCGCAAGATAATCCTCATCGACAGGTTTAAGGAATCTAAGATTATAAAGATCTGCATCGATGCCGCTTTGCGCAAGTGCATCAGCAGCTTCTTTTACCTCTCTGTAAAGGCTTCCTGTAAATGCAAGGCAAACCTGCTGTCTGCACTCCTTTGAAACCCAGACGCCGCGCCCGGACTCCAGGGGTAATGAAAAAGCATCAGTCTCCTTTGGGCAGTACGCTTTCGGATAACGGATAAAAATTGGCCCCGGATTTTCTGCTTCCCTGCTAAAAGCCCAGTCAAACATGAGCCTTAGTTCATTTTCACTTGCAGGAGCAAGCAGGCTTGTGTTAGGTGAACTTCTGAAAATTGATATGTCAAAAAGCCCCTGGTGGGTTTCGCCGTCCGCTCCAACAAAGCCCGCTCTGTCAAGAGCGAAAATTACAGGCAATTTCTGCAAAGCGGTATCATGAATAACCTGATCAACAGCGCGCTGAATAAAAGTGGAGTAAATGGCTGCAACAGGTATTAAACCTTTAGATGCGATTCCCGCTGCAAATGTTACGGCATGCTCTTCTGCAATGCCAACGTCAAAAAAGCGGTTTTTAAAATTTACCGCAAATGATGATAGCCCTGTCCCTGTCTGCATGGCGGCCGTTATGGCAACAATGCGCTCATTTTTTCCGGCCGCTTCCAGAAGGCAGTCAGAGAAGCTTTCAGTAAAACTTTTTTTTATGTTTTGTTGTTTCGGCAAATCTGACTGTTCGCAGGAGGAAAGGCCGCCGTCAACGGAAAAGGAGCCAACACCGTGATAACTGTCAGGGTCGTCTTCCGCATAACCGTAGCCTTTGCCCTTTCGCGTAATTATATGCACAACAACAGGGCGGTTTAATTTTTTTACATCTTCCAGAACGCTGACAAGCGCCTGAATATTGTGTCCGCTTATCGGCCCTACATATTCAAAACCAAGGTCTACAAAAAAATTGTCCGTGTAAAACACAGCCTTTACTGCTCTTTTAAGTCTCAGCACAAGATCAAAAAACGCTTCTCCTATATAGGGTATTTTTTTTGCCATCGCATCAAAATGACGGCGGAAAGTCTGGTATTTTGCTTTCATGGAAAGACGGCTTAAATATTTTGACAATCCTCCGACATTGCGGCTGATTGACATTTTATTGTCATTTAAAATTACTATCAAAGGCAGGCCAAGATGCCCTGCATGGGATAAGGCCTCATATGCCATTCCGCCTGTAAGCGCGCCGTCTCCTATTACGGCAATTGAAAGCCCCTTGCCTTTCTGTATGCGTTCTGCGGCAAGCACTCCAAGCGCGGCGGAAATGGAAGTTGAAGCGTGCCCTGTATTGAATGAATCATGAAGGCTTTCGCTGCGTTTGGGAAAGCCTGCAAGTCCGTTTTGTTTACGAAGGGTTGTAAACGCATCCAAACGGCCTGTAAGGATTTTATGCGCATAACACTGGTGTCCGACATCCCAGACAATCTTGTCATGCGGCGTATTAAAAACACGATGCAGGGCGATACTAAGTTCAACAACGCCAAGATTGGATGACAAATGCCCGCCGTTACTCGAAACAGTAGAAACGATGAGCTCTCTTAATTCCTGCGCAAGAAGATTAAGTTCGCGTAATGTTAATTTTTTTATATCTTGTGGAGAGCGGATTTCCTGCAGCAAAATTAAAGGTTAACCCCCCGTAACATTATCAAGTATAAAACGCTCCAGATTATTAAAATCGTTAAGGTATTTTCGCCTGGAAGCGACAAGATCTGAAAGTTCTGTATGCATATTTTTATCAACCTCTGCAGCAAGAGGAAGAAGGTACTTTTCGGTTTCATTTATATAACGTTCAACAAACTCCATATCGTTAACAAAACCCAAAGAAATCATGTTGGAAATACGGTCTGCAACCTTTAATATTTTTGCATTATGAGAGCCCGATTCCCTTATGCGGTTAAGAAAATCAGGTTTTGCCTCTCCGTGCCGTCGCGAAACTTCCATTACAAGCTTATAAACAGCATGGCTTTCAAAGTCTATGGAAAGCAGTATATTATGATTAAAATCCGGAATATCTTCCAGGATATCATGGACAAGCGATGCCTTTAACAGAACCGAATCAATATATTTGTAATCTACAAGAATCGCCATAGTATCAAGCTGATGACGAAACATGTTTCCTCCGGCTTCACGCGATTTGCCGATTAAATATGTAGCAAGCTGGATGTACGGAGCAAGACGGGTTCCGCTTAATTGATCCGTTTGTTCTGCATTCATTATAAATCCCTTAAATAGCTGTCAAACTTTCCGGTGCGCAAAAGCGCTTCCTCCAGTTTTGCTTTTTGTTCTGCAACAAGCTCTGCAGGCGCATTCATGATAAACTGCTGATTTGCAAGTTTGCTTCTTAATCCCTCAATATATTTGCGGTCTTTTTCAAGATCGTTTGTAAACTTTTTCTTAAGCGCGGCAGTGTCTGCAGCTTCTGCGATGAATACAAAAACTTCGAATCCCGCTGCCGCCATTCCTATGGAACCTGCCGGTTTTGGAAGCGGGGAGGCCAGTTGCGCTTCGATGACAAGTTCGCCAAGCTTTGCAAGAAGTTTAATAAGTTCGGAATTTTCGTTAAAAGGCGTTTCCAGTTCTGCTGATGCGCGGACAAGTACCCGCAGTTTTTTATCGGGTGTTATGCCGCATTCGCTTCGCAGAGTTCGCACCATGCCAACAAGCGATTGAAGAGCCGAAAAGTTTTTTTCTTCAATTGGGGAGCAGCGCTTCTCATCGTATTGGGGATAACGCGCGCAAATTAATAATCCGGTTCCCCGTTCACCATTCCCCATTCCCTGATTTAAAGGCAATTTGCTGTAAATCTCTTCTGTTACAAACGGCAAGAGAGGGTGGAGAAGCTTTAGCGATTCTGATAACACATCCAAAAGCACTGTTGTGGCCCGATCCTTCTCTGCGGATGGAACATCTGAGTCGTTTCCGCCTTTCATGGAAAGTTTTGTAGCTTCTACATACCAGTCGCAAAAATCATTCCAGAAAAATTCGTAGGCGCTTTGAGCTGCATCGTTATAACGGTATGAAAAGAATGCTTCGTTCATTGATTTTACCGCGCTGTTTAAACGTGAATAAATCCATTTATCTGCGGGATTCAGCTGCGGGTTTTCGATCATTTCCCTGCCGTCAAGATTCATCAATATATAACGGCTTGCGTTCCAAATCTTGTTTGCGAACTTGGAACCAAGTTTAAAAGAATCCTTGTCTAACAATACGTCTTGTCCCTGAGCGCATATAAATGCAAGAGTAAACTTCATTGCATCTGCGCCGAACTCATCAACAAGTTCAAGAGGATCAAGCCCGTTGCCAAGAGACTTGCTCATTTTGCGTCCCTGTTTATCACGTACAAGCCCATGAATATAGATATCATGGAACGGCGCCTTGCCTGTAAACTCAAGACCAGCCATGATCATTCTTGCCACCCAAAAGAAAATAATATCGTAAGCTGTAATAAGAGAAGTGGTAGGGTAGAATTTTTGCAGGTCGGCAGTAGAATCGCCGGCTTTTTCCCAGCCTAAAGTTGAAAACGGCCATAACCAGCTGGAAAACCATGTATCAAGAACGTCGCTGTCCTGCTCGATATTTTTGCTGTTGCACTGCGGGCAAACATCGATGTCGTTACGCGAAACTGTAAGCTTAGTACATTCAGCGCAAGTCCATGCCGGGATACGGTGTCCCCACCATAATTGGCGGCTTACGCACCAGTCTTTTATATTTTCCATCCAGTGTTTGTAGGTGTTTTCCCATTTTTTGGGATAGAAAACAATTTCGCCTTTTTGCCAGCAGGCAAGCGCCTTATCGGCTAGTGGTTTCATTTTTACAAACCACTGCTCGGAGAGGAAGGGTTCAATTACAGTATTGCAGCGATAACAATGTCCGACAGAATGTTTAATAGGTTCATCTTTTACATAAAAGCCGCCTGCGATTAAATCTTCTATAACAACAGCGCGCGCTTTTTTTACAGAAAGCCCCCGGTATTTTTCAGGCGCATTTTCGTTTAACGTTCCGTCGGGATTGAGTATATTGATAATCGCAAGATCGTGCTTTCTGCCAAGTTCCCAGTCATTGGGGTCGTGGGCAGGAGTTACTTTTAATGCTCCTGTTCCAAAAGCGCGCTCAACATATGGGTCAAAGATTAAAGGTATATCTCTTTCTGTTAACGGCAGGCGAAGAGTTTTGCCTTTGAAGGCAGTATAACGTTCATCCTCGGGGTGAACGGCAACAGCAGTGTCGCCTAACAAGGTCTCCGGGCGTGTTGTTGCAATCTCAATATATTTATCTTTATCGTCTGTAAAGTAATAGCGAATATGATACATTTTTCCCGCAGTATCTTCATGCTCAACTTCATCGTCCGCAAGAGCCGTGCCGCAGGAAGTGCACCAGTTTACAAGGTAGTTGCCTTTATAAAGAAGGCCGCGCTCGTACAGAGTAACAAAAACTTCACGCACCGCGCGCGAGAGCCCTTCGTCCATGGTAAAACGCTCGCGGTTCCAGTCAACGCTAGCTCCTATTTTTTCCAGCTGCTTTGTAATAATTGCGTGGTGCTCGTTTTTTACCTTCCATGTTTCTTCCAGGAACTTTTCCCGCCCAAGTTCACGGCGACTTTTTCCCTGTTCCTTCAGCTTGCGCTCAACTACGTTTTGGGTTGCGATTCCTGCATGGTCGGTGCCCGGAACCCAAAGCACGGGAACGCCGCGCATTCTATGAAAACGTACAATAATGTCCTGTAAACTATTATTTAAACCATGCCCCAGGTGCAGGACACCTGTAACATTGGGAGGAGGAATGGTGATAACAAAAGGTTTTTCGCATAAATTCCCGGAATTTTCCGGAGTAAAAGCGCCTGATTCCTTCCACCGCGCATAGATGCGATCTTCAAAGGATTTTGGGTCATAAGCTTTTGCAAGTTCAATCGAGTTCATAGTAGTAATATACTTTTTTGGGAAAATTATTTCAACCAAGAAAAAATGCGAATATTATTAAAAGATTTATATAATGCAGCAGATGTATATTTGAGCAGTCTGTTTCTTAAGTGCTGAATAGTCCTTATACCTGCAGAAGTTTATCTTTTCTTTACGGCGTCGATTTCTGCTTGTATCTTATTTGCCCGATCCATTGCTAACCCTTTGGCGGACTTTGAACATGTTTTATATCCCAGTGTTACCGGATCAATCTTACCCTTCGAAAGCTCACGATCCTTTTGAAGCTTTTTTCTGTCTGCTTCCAGCATATCATCTACACGCTTATCATAGGTTCTTTTATTCTCTATGGCTTTATTAACCACTTTTTTAGTTGCAGCTACTGTTTTCTTTGCGGCATTTGTCACTGCCTTACCCGCTTTAGACGGCGTTACTGTTCTTGGCATTTTAATCTCCTTAAGACAGGTTTTCCTCGCAGAGGCAGCTAGCCCCTGCAGGAATGTTTACTTTTTCTTATTGATCGCGTTTTTGGCATTCTTCATTAGCGCCGCCGCTTTAGGGTTTTTATTTGCTGGTGTTTCTTTCTTTACAACATGTTTCGGCGCAATTATTTTATTAGATGTATCATTTTTGTCAACCTTATGTATTGTTGCATAAACCTTATTAGACGTAATCTTTTTCACCGTACCCTTGGGCGGTAATACTGCTTTTGCCATTTTAATCTCCTTACGCTTTCTTTAGTTTTGCCTTTGCGCTTTGTCCTAAATCTTTGAAAAAATCACCCACTTCTTTTGAAGTGAGAGATGGATCATAAACTTGCAAACATGCCATAGCCTGTTTTATAACAGCATCCACATTGCCTTTTGCTTCTTTTACTGCAATATCGGCAACCATTTTTTCAAGCTGCGCAATCGTTTTTCCCTGATAAATACCTGAGGCAAGTCCGGCTAGAGAGCTAATTCCAATATTTATCACTGACCCGGGCATACCAACTAAAGTGTTTGACAATTCTACAGCGGTTCCCGCCTTGGTGCCCTTAAGCAGCTTGGAGTTTGCCACTTTGGATATTCCGGCTTGCGCTGCGCCTGTAACTCCTCCAACCACGGCTTTCGCAGCTGCGGCTGTTGATCCTATTGGGTCTTTTTTGACATTTTTGACTACGGTTTTAGCTGTACTAGTTACCTTCTTAACCGTCGTTGATACCGGCTTTTTTTGTGCCATTTTTATACTCCTCCTTTGTTTTAAGTGCAATTTTTTTAGTATTGTTATGCTTTTATATCACATTTTAAGAAAATTGTCAAGGGTGGCGTATTACGTTAAAAAATCTAACCCAGAGTACCGGAACGCCGCGGATTCTATGAAAACGGAAAAGTTGGGTCAAAAATTATCCCTTGCATGAATTGGTTTTTCCTGCTATCTTAAGCTCATGAGATATTTAGTACCAAACGACTACATGGCAGACCCTTCTGTCCATGTTTTTAACGGCAAGTTGTATATCTATCCTTCCCACGACTGGGAAAGCGGTGTACCCGAAAATGACAGCGGCGATCATTTCAACATGAAAGACTACCATGTCTTTTCTATGGATGATGTAGAAAACGGCGAAGTGACAGATCATGGCGTTGCGCTCGATGTTAAGGATATTCCCTGGGCAGGCCGCCAGTTATGGGATGGTGATGTTGCGCATAAAAACGGTAAATATTATCTGTATTTTCCGCTTAAAGATAAAAATGATGTATTCCGCACGGGTGTAGCCATTTCTGACCGCCCGGAAGGTCCTTTTATTCCGCAGCCGGATCCGATGCGCGGCAGTTACAGCATCGATTACAGCATTCTTGAAGAAAAAAACGAATATTATTTTTATTTTGGCGGTATCTGGGGCGGCCAGCTTCAGAGATACAAGGACAATAAGGCGCTTGAAAACGGCGCAACCTATCCTGCAAGTGATGAACCTGCGATTTGCCCGCGGGTAGCAAAACTTAGCGATGATATGCTCCAGTTTGCAGAAGATCCGAGGCCCATTGTTATACTCGATAAGGACGGCAGCCCAATTACCGCAGGCGATACCGCTCGCAGGTATTTTGAGGCGGCCTGGGTGCATAAATATAATGGTAAATATTATTTTTCATATTCAACAGGCGATACTCATTTAATTTGCTATGCTACAGGCGATAATCCATACGGGCCTTTTACGTATCAGGGAGTAGTATTGACGCCTGTTTGCGGCTGGACAACGCATCATTGTATAACAGAATTTAAGGGCAAGTGGTATTTGTTTCATCACGACTGTGTTCCCTCAGGCGGCAAAACATGGCTTAGAAGCCTTAAAGTGACAGAGTTAAAATACAATGCCGACGGCTCGATACAGACAATAGACGGCGGCGGGAACTGAGAATAGGGAATAAAAATTGGATAAGGAAAAAGCAAAAAGAAATCTTGAAACAGTCCTGGAAAGAATGCAGGAAGAGGCAGATGTAAAAGAGCTGCATGAATACCACAAGTTATATAGAAAAGAAATCTCTTTTTTTAAAAGGTCTATGGCGGCTGCATGGCTTTTCATGTACTATGACAAACTGGAAACTCCAAAGGCAGGGCCTGCGGAAAAAAAACCGTTTTTAAAAGGCAGGAAAACAAAAGCCGCGCCGGAAAAGCCAGTGGTTGAAATCACTTTAAACGAAGATGAAGCAAAAAGGCTTTTTATCAGCATAGGCAAGAACCGGCGTCTTTTTCCAAGAGAGGTTATAACTCTTATAATGTCTAAAACATCGGCCGCAAGAGAGGATATAGGCATTATAAGAATCCTTGATAATTATTCATTTGTACAGGTCAGAAGCTCCAAGGCTGATGAAATTATTCAAAAAATTACTGGGATTAAGTTTCGCGGCAGGACGCTGACAGTCAACTACGCAAAACCCAAGTCTCAGGAAAATGAAAACGAATAAAAGAAGAATTCAAAGTCCTCTGCGCTTTTTTTTGAACATTTAAATCAGAATGAAATTACCTGGAATAAAAGTAAAATCAGGAAAATAAAAGTAAGGTTTATAAAAATTCCCAATAGCATTAATGCCCATGCAAGCGCTTCCAGCGTATAGGCGCGGATCGCATAACGCCTTGCGGAGTTTTTTGACGCGCCCTGCAAAAGGCCGAAACGGGCAAGATCCCAGTGTGCCCTTGATTCCCTTGAAGCCTCCGTTATCCTTCTGTAGAAGACTGTAAGTAAAAACCCGGGCGGAAAAACAGGAAGAATAGGGATAAAAATGGCAGCTAACGCGGTAATTACAGTAAGACGGAATGCCGGGCGGCCAAGAAAGGAAGCTGCAATGTAAACTAAAATGAGCGCGCCTGTTACTAAAGAAACAGGTGTTATACTGTTCCAGTATTCATTACGCGTTCTTGCAGCGCGGATAATAGTCTGCGGAAGTTCAGTATCGGGGCAGCTGTAAAAAATTACGGTTAAAGGAAGCTCTTTGGAAGAGGCGAATATCAATCTGTTATCCTGCATCTTCAGCTGGCCGCCAATGAAAACTTTTAAACCTTCCGTTAATGTAGAAACACGGTTCCAGCGTATTTGCTCAGGAGCGTCCGGAAAAGCGCTCCCCTGATGCAGGGGTAAAAGAAAGCAGTTGGTCTTTAAAAGAGAAACGGCGATTGTAAGATCATCGCCTCTTACCCAGAGCGTATGTCCGTCTGTTATGGATTCGATATTTCCAGTAAAGCGGAAAATGCCGCCCTCATTATTTAACTGACGGTATTGACGGTAACAAAGAAGCGGACTTAAGCGCATATTGTTAAAACGGTTTCTGAACTTTCTCCATTTGTATCGGTTAAAAAAACCGCCTGTAATGGGAACAAGAGCGTACCAGAAGACAACAATTGACAGTATGCCTAGTAAAATTGAAAGCCTCGTGCTATTATCCCTCCATGAAATATCCGCTTTTGTCGGTTGTAGGTCCTGTTTCAACCAATTGCTGGATATATCCGTATGCAGACGGCTGTGCCGCAATCATCGATCCCGGCGATGAGGCAGATGTGATTATATCCGCTTTGAAAAACATAAACTCAGGGCCTTTAAAGCCTGAGTATATATTACTGACTCACGGTCATTTTGACCATATCTGCGCTGTACCGCAGTTAAAAAATGTATTTAAAGACGATGTAAAAATTGCCATTCACAGTCTGGATGCAAATTACCTTGGTCCTGATGCCTACAATACGCACAAACAGAGCATGAAAGCGGCAATGGGAGATGCATCAATACTGGATTATTACTGGAACGCCTTTCCCGGAATGCCGTCTGCGGACATCATTCTTGAAGAGGGAAGTACAATAGGCCCATTTACAGCGCTTCATATTCCCGGGCATACTCCGGGAAGCATGGCTTTCTGGGACAGGGAAAATGGCGTTCTTTTTACAGGCGATACTCTTTTTCAGAGAGGTTACGGCCGCACCGACCTGCCAGGCGGAAATGAGAAACAAATCTGCGAAAGTCTCCGCCGTCTTTTTGCAATGGAAAGTAGTATCAAAGTTTATCCCGGACATGGAGATGCAACTACGATTGAACAAGAATCTAAGGGTATTCAGGTTTAATTGGTAAAGTAAATTACTTTAAGGCCAGAATCCTTAATTGTCCCTGGCCTTGCAATACATAATAAGGCCCTATAATCACTAATTGACTAAATCTCATTTTTCTAATATCCTGTATCAAACATCCAAATTATAAAGGAGATTTCTATGAAAGTTGCTATTAATGGTTTTGGGCGCATAGGACGCCTTGTTTTTCAGTCACTCGTAGGTCAGAATTTGCTAGGAAAAGACAAAATTGACGTTGTAGCGGTTGTAGATCTGTCTACAGATGCCAAATATTTTGCCTACCAGTTAAAATATGATTCAGCCCAGGGCAGGATGGAAGCCGATATTGGCACTGACGGCGAAGATATTCTTGTTGTCAACGGCCACAAAATCAAGTGCCTTTCCGGAAAGGTTGCAGGCCCTGAGATGCTTCCCTGGAAAGATATGAATGTTGAGTATGTACTTGAATGTACCGGTATTTACAATACCGAAAAAGCTTACGGGCACATTGCGGCAGGAGCAAAAAAGGTTATTCTTTCCGCTCCCGGTAAATCCAGCGATGATTCCAAACCAATTAAGACCATTGTAATGGGTGTTAACGAAGGTGAATATGACGGATCAAAACAGCATGTAATATCCAATGCAAGCTGCACCACAAACTGCCTTGCTCCGCTGGTTCATGTAATGATTAAAGAAGGCTTTGGCATCGAAACCGGTCTTATGACCACAATCCATGCCTATACAGCGACCCAGAAAACCGTAGATGGCGTTTCTCAAAAAGACTGGAGAGGCGGACGGGCTGCTGCTATCAATATTATCCCCTCAACAACCGGCGCGGCAAAGGCTGTCGGTGAAGTACTTCCTTCTACCAAAGGCAAATTGACAGGTATGAGCTTCCGCGTTCCCACAGTTACCGGCTCTGTTGTTGACCTTGTTTTCCGTACCGAAAAAGACACATCAATTAAGGAAATTGACGCGGCTCTTAAAAAAGCTTCAGAAACCTATTTAAAAGGCATTCTCTTTTATTGCAACGAGGAAATTGTTTCCACAGACATCATTCACAATCCGCATACATCAATTTATGACAGCCTGGCAACTCTTGAAAACAACCTCCCCGGAGAAAAACGCTTCTTTAAGGTAGTTTCCTGGTACGATAATGAATGGGGTTATTCAAATAAAATTATAGATCTGCTTAAATACATCAATAGCAAGAAATAATTCGTAAGTGTCAGGGAGCAGGGATTAGGGAATGGGGAATGGGGAATAGGGAATAGGGAATAGGGAATAGGGAATAGGGTTTATTGTTTTAAACCCCACTCCCCACTCCCCACTCCCCACTCCCCACTCCCCACTCCCCACTCCCCACTCCCTACTCCCCATTTTTTGGGGAGAAAATAAATAATGATTAAAACTGTTAAATCCGTTGATTTAAAAAACAAACGGGTAATAATGCGCGTTGATTTTAATGTACCGATGAAAGACGGCGTAGTGCAGGATGATACCCGCATAACTGCCGCTATTCCTACCATTCAATATATTCTGCAGCAGGGAGTAAAGTCCCTTACATTAATGTCTCATCTGGGAGATCCTTCAAAGGACGCGAAGAAGGCAAGGGAAAAAGCCGAAAAAGACGGTAAATCCTTTGATGAAGATGCATACATTAAGGGCAAGCACCGCATGGCTCCTGTCGCCGCATATTTACAAAACAAGCTTGGCAAACCTGTAATTTTTGCAGGCGAAGACAGCTGCTACGGAAAAAAGGCATTCATAGAAAGCCAGGCCGACGGCTCTGTTATCATGCTTGAAAATACCCGTTTTCACAAAGAGGAGACAGCCAAGGAAGCTGCCGATTTGGACAAGCTTGCAAAAGAACTTGCAACTTACGGCGATGTGTTTGTAAATGACGCATTTGGTACTGCTCATCGCGATCATGCCTCAACTGCATCCATTGCCAAATTTGTGCCGGTGTCTGTAGCGGGTTTCTTGATGGAAAAAGAAGTAAATTACCTTGAACCGATTGTTACATCTCCGCAGAAACCATTAGTTGCAATTATAGGCGGCGCGAAAGTATCTTCTAAAATCGCGGTTCTGGAAAGCCTTCTTAAAAATTCTGCAGCCCTTGTTATTGGCGGCGGTATGGCCTATACCTTCCTTAAAGCGCAGGGTAAAAAAATCGGGAAGTCTTTAGTCGAGGATGATCATATCCAGACAGCAAAAAATATTCTTGATGCGGCGGCAGCTGCGAATGTGGAAATTGTTCTTCCGCTTGATCATATCGGAGCGCAGAAATTTGACGCAGGCGCGGAAGCAGTTGCGGTTGATTCACTAGATCTTCCGGACGATTTAATGGGACTTGATGTTGGACCAAAAACTGTCGCAAAATACAGGGAAGTAATCGCTGGAGCTAAAACCATTGTATGGAACGGCCCTGTAGGCGTTTTTGAGTTTGACGCTTTTGCAAAAGGCACGCAGGAAGTTGCCAAACTTGTAGCGGAGGCAACAGGAAGAGGAGCCATCACAGTAGTTGGCGGAGGCGATTCAGTTGCGGCTGTCAATAAATTCGCTCTTGCAGACAAGATGAGCCATGTCTCTACAGGCGGCGGCGCGTCTTTGGAACTGCTGGAAGGCAAAAAGCTTCCCGGCATTGAAGTCTGCAGAGGATAAGGATGGAAAATGAGGAGTATAAGATCCTGCAGCATATCAGTGATACGCTTGATGAAATATTGGCATTTATGAAAAAGCCAAAAAATATTTTTTTAAGGATTCTTGAAGTTGCAGGAGCTGTAGTAAGTGTTTTGGCAATTATAGGTATTGCAGAAATTATCTATAATTTAGTTTTTGGAGGTTAAAATGATATTTCAATTAATAGTCAGTATATCATTATTGATTATTGGTATTTCTCTTTTTATGATAGCTCGTCTTTTAAGGAAACATTATGAGTAGATATTATTATATGGCGGGTAACTGGAAAATGCATCTTACCCGCAATGATGCCGCGCAACTGGCTGCGGAATTTGTAAATCAGCTAAGGGACGGCATGCATAAGTATCTTGTTGCACCATCCTTTACCCTGCTTGAAACTGTCTCGGCAATAACCGAAGGCACAAACATCCGCCTTGGAGCGCAGAACTGCGCATCCGAAGAGCAGGGCGCGCATACAGGTGAAGTTTCTGTATTGCAGCTTAAGGATCTTGGCGTGCAAACTGTCATTTTAGGACACTCGGAAAGACGTCATGTCTATATGGAAGATGACGCGCTTATTAATAAAAAAGTAAAGCTTGCCCTTAAACACGGTTTTGAAGTTATTCTTTGCATCGGTGAACTCTTGCAGGAGCGCGAAGACGGCAAGGTGGAAGAAGTTTGCGAAAGGCAGATTGTTAAAGGCCTGGAAGGGGTAAGCGTATCTGATCTTGGGAATGTCGTTATCGCTTACGAGCCTGTCTGGGCAATTGGCACAGGGAAGACCGCCACGCCGCAGGATGCGGAAGCAGTTCATGCTTTTGTACGCAGGGTAATCGCGCGCCTTTACGGCGAAGATGCAGCTTCCAAAATAATTATTCAATACGGCGGTTCTGTAAAACCTGAAAATGCCGCGCAGCTTATGGCAATGGAAAATATTGACGGCGCGCTTGTCGGCGGCGCTTCATTAAAAACTGATACATTTATACCTATTGCAAAATTTAAATCATGAGTATTTTTTGCCTGTTGTGGGTTCCGCTGTTTTATCTTCTTCGCCGTTCAATAGTCGGGGATAGTAACTTGTCAGGCAGCGTATGGGCGCTGTTATTGGGAAGCATAACGGCAATAATTCAATTCTTCCTGGGCTATCTTGTAAGTCCGGGAGGTTTTGGATTCTCACGTTTTCTTTTTGGTTTTATAGATCTTGTAAGCCTTGCTGTTATTATTCCGCTTTTTATTTATTTTTTAATGATGCTTTTCCGGGGTCTTTCCGGCGGCGGTGATTTTGCAAATTTTGCGCTTCTTTGGCTGATTCCTGTCGGCGCTCTGAGAGCTCTTGGCTGGAGCGCTTTTAATGATCCAATCCTTCTGATATTGGTTCCGGTATTATGGACGGCGCTTGCATCCGGTATTCCGTTTTTTATTAACTGGATGCTCGAAAGCTATAATATTTTAATTTCCATTATCTGTGTTCTTTGCATGTTGATTTTACCGGTATCCGCCGCCGCAACTTATTGGGCTTTCTTTTCCCAGCAGACTTTGTTTGGCTTTGCTTTACTGGCTGTAACCAACGTTCCTCTTGTTTTATCCTTTGTATTGCGCAGGTAATTTTAAACAATAATACTGTAACCGGATTTTCTTAATGCGTTTACTGCCTTGTTTATATTTTCATTTTTTATCATTATATAATCAGTATTGAATGTTGATATAACAAAAATACTGATATTTTCATCAGCCAGAACACTGCTTATTTTACTTAGTATTCCAGTAAGTGAAAAATCAAGTATTCCGTTTATTTTCAGGATTTTCCAGCCATTCTCTTCTTTTATAAAACCGGAAAGCGTATTCTCTTTAGCTACTGCAGATAACTCGTCTTTGGTTTTTGTAAGGGAAAAAAAAGCTTCTTCTTTTGCATAATCTATTAAATCAAAGTCAGGTGAAAATTTGTATATTGAATATTCATCTTTAAGTAACTCAAGTTCTATCAAGGGTATTTTTTTATCCTGCGTGGGTGTGATTTACTTTATGGGCGTATCTTGCAAAAAGTTCCGCCCTGCTTTGTATGCCGAGTTTGCGGTATAAATTTTTACGGTGGAAATCCACTGTATAATAGCTTACTTTAAGGGTATAGGCGATTTCTTTTGGATTCATGCCGGTAAGCAGCATGGTGAAAATTTCCTGTTCGCGGCTTGTAAGATTCAGATTATCGTTTTTGTTTATTGCCTGCGTTTCTTCAAGGGAACGTGTGTACTTGACAACATCATGAAGATATATGCCGTCTGTCCAGTCCGCCTCAAACAGCTTCTTTTGCATAACAGGAAGCAGCAGAAAACAAACTGAACTTAACACAAGAACAACGCCAAGAGCCAAAAGGTGATTTGGGCCTTTAAAATTCCCGAAGGCCTGGGTAAAAATGCCGGAAATAATAAAATATTCAATAAAGAAAACAATACAGTAAAGCTTGAACATTTTAAATGATTTGCTGCGTTTGATTGCTCCTGCGCAAAGATAATAGATAATAATATAGCCAAGGCCGTCTCCAAGGCCGTAAACAAGGGATCCTGTAAAATGGGTAAATTGAGAATCATAAATAAGAATGCACATCCCAAAAAGCGTAAAAACAAGATACATAAGCCATATGTAAAGCGCGCTGCGGTTAATCAAAAGCATTATAAAAATGATAAGCGCAATGGAAGCAAATGAACCAAGCCCGTAGGGCAGGCTGTAAACAATATTTTCCGCCCATTCAATGTAGTTTATCATGCACATTATCGTGTAATAAACAATATGAAGGCCGATAACAAGACGTGCTCCCGATCCTTTGCCGTCCGCAGTATCCGAGATTTCATCAAGAAAGGCGCCGTCTTCTGTGTTTGAATATACTCTAAGCCCGGGCTGAACTTCATCCTTTGCCTTATGAAGGCAGAAAACCACAACAAGGTAGATCAGCATTACAACAGGGCCGCCCCATGCCTTTCCAACTGACTGAACAATTTCGAATGCCCGCCAGATTGTATAATAAAATCCGTAATAAAAAAGAATCAGGGACATTCCAAAAAGACGCTCGACATTATTTAATCTGAAACAAAAAAGAAAGAAAGCGCAGGAAGCGCATATTCCGTTAAAAAACTGGAAAGCCATGAATGCGCCAAGAAGCGCCATGTCATTTGTTAGTAAAAACTGAAAAGGCAAAAGCAGTGCAGAGCAGACTGCCGATATACGCAGAAGATGAATTATAAAACGTTTTGGAAAAAATATACTAAAAAGCCAGCCAAGTCCCAGGGGATAAAGCATAAGTTCATATGATTGAAAACCCGCAGCGATAATTTTTAAATCAAAATAACGCAAGTCTCCGATTATGACGGAAAGCGGAAAAATAAAAAGCACAGGCCACATGGAGAGCCTGATATTGCGGATGGACAGCTCATCCATTGCCTGAATCGATCTTTTTAAAATTGTTCCTAACCGGTTCTGAAGAATATAGCCCTCCCGAAATTTGAAATGCTTCCCTTTATAAAAGTATATCTACAAAAAGCATAATTGGATTTATAACATACGTCAAGGGACAGCCTCATTTATACTGTGCAAGGCATAATTCATAATAGCGTCCCCTTAACTCCATCAGCTGCTCATGCGTGCCGCTTTCTGCAATTTCCCCATCATTTATAAACATAATACATGTACAGTTTCTGATTGTTGAAAGCCTGTGCGCGATTATAAAAGAGGTGCGGCCTTTCATCAGGGCTTTTATGCCTTCCTGCACAAGCTGTTCTGTGCCCGTGTCTATGCTGCTTGTGGCTTCATCAAGAATTAAAATCCGCGGATTGGAAATTAATGTGCGCGTAAAGGCAAGAAGCTGCCTTTCTCCCGCCGAGATGCCTCCTCCGCGTTCTGTTATATTGGTGTTGTATCCCTGGGGCAGTTTTTCTATAAAGTGGTTAGCGCCGATAAGGCAGGCTGCATTCTGTATTTCTTCATCTGTTGCATTCAATTTTCCGTAACGGATGTTATCTGCAATTGTTCCGGTAAAAAGGAAACTGTCCTGCAGCATGATTCCCATCTGGCTGCGGAGGGAATGCATGGTTACTTTCATTATATCCTGTCCGTCAATTAAAACCTGTCCTTCTTCTATATTGTAAAAACGGGAAAGCAGATTCACAATGGTTGTTTTTCCGGCTCCTGTAGGACCTACAATTGCAATGCTTTGTCCGGGATGGCTGTTAAAACTGATGTTGTTAAGCACCCTGCGCACCCCGTCATAGCTGAAACTGACATTTTTAAATTCGACATGGCCTCTTACAAACGGAAACTCCACAGCGTTGGGAATATCTTTTATTGTAACTGGCTCCGCTATTGTGTCAAAGATTCTGTCAAGATACGCCATTGCCGTTATGAATGTATTATAAATATTTGCAAGATTTATAATCGGCTGCCAGAAGCGCCATGCATAGTTTCCCATAACAAGAAGCATCCCGAAACTTGCCATCGGATTCATCCAGTATACGCCCATTATAAACACAAAAGACCACACAAGCTGGCTTATGGATTCAGTGGAAAACCACACGGTATTTGAAATATAAATGGCTTTCATCCATTCATGGTTGCGCTCCTGCGCCAGATCATTCATTATGTCTATGTTTTTTTTCTGTCTGTCAAAGGCCTGCGTTACCCTTACTCCGTCTATGGATTCCTGGACATAGGCGTTAAGGTTTGCGCCCTTGTTGCTGACAGCCTGCCATGCGCGCCTTTGCGCAGGTTTTATGGTCCAGATAAAAATTGCAAGAAGAGGAAGTCCGATCACAGTTACCGTAGCAAGATGGGGATCAACCTGGTACATGAAAAAGATGATAAAAAATATGTTTAATATTTCTATTACAAAATTTATGATTCCGTTGGAGAGCGCATCGGATACGCTGTTTACATAAGGCACAACGCGCACAAATATTTTACCGTGCGGCCGGCTGTCAAAAAAACTGAAGGACAGTTTCTGCAGATGAGAAAAAAGATCCTCTCTTATATCATGAATGATGCCCGCGCCCGCTTTTGCTACAAGGATATTGCGGATTGTGCTTAACGCAACGCTTATAATAATGGATGCGGTAAGATAAACACCCATCATGACAAGCAGTCTTAAATCCTTGTTGGGAACAGCCTCGTCCAGTGCTCTTTTGATAAAAAGAGGGCCTACAAGAGATGCAATGCTGGAAAGGATACTGAATACAAGAGAAAGTTTTAAATGCCCCTGCGCTTTTATTAAATAACTTAAAACGCGCTTGACGTTAAAAAGGCTTACCTTTTCGTCCAGGTATTCATCAACATCATAGCGGTTACGTTCTTTTGCGGTTTTTTGCACGCGCTTTTTCTGCCACAGCATCACTTGCCCTCCATGGCTTCAATGCCGGCATTATACTGCAATGTCCATATGTGATGATAAAAGCCTTTTTTTTCAAGCAGCTCGCTGTGAGTCCCTCTTTCTATAATGCGTCCCTTGTCCATGACAAGAATTAAATCCGCCTTTCTGAATGATGATATCCTCTGCGCGATTATGATTTTGGTGCAGGAGAAATCGAGCTTTTCAAGCTGTTCCTGGATAAACTGCTCTGTCTCGCTGTCCACAGCGGATGTAGTGTCATCTAACACAAGTATGGCAGGCTCTGTTGCAAGAGCGCGGGCAAGCGCTATTCTCTGCCTCTGCCCCCCTGAGATTCCGACGCCGCGCTCGCCGACAAGGGTGTTGTATCCGCCGCTCATGCAGCTTACAAAACTGTCTGCGTCAGCCTGGACAGCTCTTTTTTGTATGGTTTCATCGTCCATTTCCGGCCGGCCGTAGGAGATGTTTCCCTTTACAGAATCTGAAAATAAAAATACATCCTGCATCGCAAGCCCGATATTCCGCCTTAACGATGATAGCGTATAACGCCTTATATCTTCACCGTCCAAAAGCACTGCGCCGTAGTCAGGCTCGTAAAAACGCGCAAGAAGGTTTACAAGAGAAGTCTTGCCGGATCCTGTGCTGCCAAGTATGCCTATTGTAGATCCGGCCTCGGCTGTAAAATTTATGTCTTGCAGGATTGCTGTTTCATTTATTGTAAGTTTAATATCCCTGAATTCGATTTTTCCCTTGGGCCTGTGCGCAAGTTCCACTGCTCCGGAAATATCGCTTATTCCCTTTGGAGACTCAACTACTTCCCTTATCATCTGTCCTGCCGAGGTGTAGCGTTCAAGATCCGCCAACAGCGGGCCGAGCATCCACATGGGCATGGACAGCGCCCATGTAAGAGAAGAGAATGCCATATACTCACCTGGAGTCATCCATTCCCTAATAAGGAAGAATCCGCCTACTACAAGCATTATTACCATTAAAAACTGGCTTGCTGTTTCCAGGAAGGGCTGGTACTTTGCCGATATAAGCGCGTTTTCACAGCTTATATCACGGAACTGCGAATTATGTTTCTCAACTTTTTCTTTTTCGTATTCCTCGCGCGCAAATGCCCTTACTACGCGGTTGCCGTCGATGTTTTCCGTAACAGCAGTTCCAAGGTCTGTTAATTTCTGCCGCAGCAGCATAAAGCGCGGTCTTATTTTTCTTATAAACCGGCGGCTGATATAAAGGATGAAAGGAGTTACAGCTACAAGGCACAGGGCAAGCTTCCAGTTTATTATCATATAAAAAGTAAAAGTGGAAATAAAAAGCGCTATAGCTCCGATAAACTGGTAGGAAACCCATGCTACTGTATGTCTTAAACGATCCAGATCCTGGGTCATGCGGGTCATGAGGTTGCCTGTCGGAAAGAGTCCCAAAAAGCGGTAATCCTGCCATTGTACCGTTTCGTACATGTCGTGCCTTATGCGTGTCATAACATCGGTTGAGGCGATCTCCATCAATATAATCATTAAATAGTTAAGGCCTAAACGGACAAGCTGGACTATCATCATGGTGACAAGAAGAGGAATAAGAGGTGCAGTGTTGCGCGGTATGATTACTTCATCGATTATTTTTAAACCCAGCATTGGATTTATTACGCGCATTGCCGATGTTACAAGAGTAAGAAAAAGGCCGCACATAAAGACGGCCCTTCTTCCTTTCATGTAATTCCAGACCCAAACAATTTGCTCCATGGTGTTCCTTTAAAGGTGAATGTATAATAACGTACTTAAAGTACTCGCACCTGCTAGGCGGGCAGGCTGCGTGCCTGTAAAACATTTGGAGGAATCCGCCTATGAGCCCTTCAGTCTCTCCGGCGGGGAATTTCCAAAGATTGTTTTCCAGCCCCGCAGCCTGCCCGCCTAGCAGGTGCAAATTGTTTACATGGTGTGTATTTTATAATATTCACCTTGTAAATGTTATGTGATTAAAATTTCTACGCCTGGTTTGCGCTGCCTAGTACATTTGCGTTTTTGTGCGCGTAAAGTTTTTTAAGTTCGTCTCTTGCAGGTCCTATTAATTTGCGCGGATCAAATTCTTCGGGCTGTTCAAACAGTATCTTGCGGATTATCGCGGTCATTGCAAGACGGCCGTCGGAGTCGATATTGATTTTACAAACAGCGCTTTTTGCGGCCTTGCGAAGCTGGTCTTCGGGAATGCCGACAGAATCCGACAGCTTGCCGCCGAACTTCTCAATCATCTGCACATATTCAATAGGGACAGAAGAAGATCCGTGCAATACAATGGGGAAACCCGGTATTTGCTTTTCTATTTCTTCAAGGATGTCAAAGCGCAGGGGAGGGGGAATAAGGATGCCGTTGGCGTCTCTTGTACATTGATCCGGTTTAAACTTGGTTCTGCCGTGGCTTGTTCCTATGGAAATCGCAAGTGAATCAACCTTTGTTTTGCTTACAAAATCCACAACTTCTCCCGGCTCTGTATAATGGCTGTGTTCGGAGGAGACATCATCTTCAACTCCTGCAAGAACTCCAAGCTCTCCTTCGACGCAAACATAGTCTTTTTGAGAATGCGCAAACTCACATACCTTTCTTGTAAGGGCGACATTGTCATCGTAGGACAGATGAGAGCCGTCAATCATTACAGAAGAGAATCCTGTTTCTATGCAATCCTTGCAAATCTCAAAAGTATCGCCGTGATCAAGATGCAGAACGATGGGAATGTCATATCCAAGCTCACCGGCATATTCCACAGCGCCTCTTGCCATATTTCGCAGAATGTTCTGATTCGCGTACTTGCGCGCGCCTGCCGAAACCTGAAGTATAACGGGTGATTTGGTTTCTACGCAGGCCTGGATAATAGCCTGCATTTGTTCCATATTGTTGAAATTATACGCTGGAATGGCATATCCGCCGGAAACCGCCTTTTTAAAAAGGTCTTTTGTATTTACAAGACCCAGTTCTTTATAACTTGTCATCTTTGGCTCCTTAAAGCAATTTTTATAATACTATATGTTTTTAAAGCACTTGGTCAACGGATGTAAAAAGGCTCTCCTCATTATTCATTTTTTTTGATATAATGTTTAAATAAATCGTTATGAAGAAAAAATCCCGGCATCTTATAATATTATCAGGTCTTTTTTTGACAGCTTTGGCGGTATACGTCATTTTCAGCTTAAGAGCGCCTGTTATAATTCTTGTTGAGCAGTCATTTATCAATCTGTATGGAGAAAAAAGAGCCAAACGCGAATCATTACGCTCTTCAATTACCCTTTTTCGTCCTGTTAAAACAGTTACTGTTGCAAATGACGCAGGGGACGATATTGTTCCGTACGCCATAAATGAAGTGTCGTTAAAACCATTTTACGTGCTTTTTCCTTCCAGGTTTATCCGGTCTGCTGGAATTTACAATGAACTTAACCCCGGTACCAGGATAGTCATACTGGAAGGACGCTTACCTGTTGACAGACCGGCAAATTATTTCCGTCAGACAGATCAAAATATTATTTCTCCCGCGTATTTTTTATATAAGACCGATATTGAAGCTGACTTTTACAGGGCGGGGCTTGCCGCCGCAGCTATTGCAAGCGTAAATGAGGGTAATATCGCTGTTTTTCATGATTCACGTATAGACAGGCAGGCAAGAACGGCCTTTTCAAGGGGTGTAGAAGAGCTTGCGCCCACTGTAAGAGCAGCTTTTTTTACAAGCATTACAGGCTTTAATGACACAGAAGATCTTTCATGTGTGGTGCTTGCAGGAGCGGGCTCTGATTATTTTGACAAAAAAAGCGGAATTCCTGTTATTCTCTTTTCCTGGCTGGATCCTTCCCTGGCGCCCGTTGATACAGTTATCGTAATTGACGATTCACCCTGGGCTGCCATCCTTCAGGTTGCCGGATTTCTTGCAGAAGAAGACAGGGAAGGGCTTATAAAATCAAATTTTACAATAGTAAATGATAAAGTTTTTAACAGGGAGATATTGCGTAAATTAAGGAAAATGCACTAGAATATATATATAAACCTTGAATATTGACAAAGAGGGCGTAAACAAATATAATGAAACTAAGGCTTTATTAAAGAGGAGTTAGGGATGAAACACGGTAGTTTCAAAATTATCTGCCTGATTATTTGGGCATGTATAGCGGTCTTTTCAGCTTATGGTCAGTCACCGACCGTTTCCTTGGAATCGAGGATTCTGGAAAGTTTTAACGGGGACGACGACGCTCCATATAAATGGAAGACCCAGGCTAGCAGATTCATTTCTGTTGTCAGGGATGCAGACGGTGAAGCAGTACAGGACTCAAGCGGCAACCCGCAAAAATACCCTGTAACAACCTTTGTGGATGCCTGGCCGATCGCGGTTTTCGGATATGCCAGAGACCCGAATGCTGCTCCTATCAGGAGTTTGGGAATACGCGGTCAGTTCGATCGCAGGGGATATAACTGGATCGATTTATATCCTGTTTTAGCTGATGACGCTGATGAAAAGCCATTTGAAATTCCAATTCCCGGCAGAGTTCATAACATGGATGTGTGGGTTTGGGGTTCAAACTTAAGATACTACATCGAAGTTTTTGTCAGGGATTACCGCGGCGTTATTCATACGCTTCGCCTTGGCGATATCGCATTCCCCGGCTGGAGAAACTTGCGTGTATCCATCCCCGGCAATATAACGCAAAACAGGCGTACATTACCTTCGTATGCAGGCCTTTCATTTGTAAAGTTCCGGATTTGGACACAGCCTGTTGAAAGAGTCGATAACTTCTATATTTACTTCAAACAACTGAAAATTTTAACAGATACCTTTGACCTGCTGTTTGACGGTAATGATTTGGCTGATCCGGATCATGTTGACAGACTCTGGTCACGCAATTAAGGAGATAAAAATGAAAAAGTTTTTAATTATTACTTTAATCCTGTGTATCGGCGGGTTCGCTTTTGCGCAGCAGGAAATAGGCACGCCGGATGCGGAAAGGATAGGAATTGATTCCGCCCAGCAGCTTATAAAAGAAGTGTCTGTAGAAAAATTTGAACATGACGGTTTCTGGCTCTCTTCGATGTCTTCAGATAACGGCTATACAACAACAAGATTATTCAGAGGTTCTCCTCTGGGCAAACAGCCGATTCCGGATGAAGAAGGACTTAATATACCGGATGATCACGTCCTTGGCACAAGAGTAGATTTTCTTCGCAGAGGTTATCACCATTTTACTATTTTCCCAAGCCGCCCAATCCCGATTGAAGGTATAACAAAGACAGTCTCTCTCTGGGTTGCAGGCCGTAACTTTAATCATACGCTCGTTCTTTTGATCCAGGATTTCTACGGCAGAAATTACGAATTTATTATGGGAAAACTCAACTTCATGGGCTGGCAGAAAATGACTGTTGCTATCCCGCCTGCTCCGGATGACGGCTTAAGCGGCGTAGTACAGCGGAGCTATCATTACCAGGGTAATTTCGGCATAAAGGTAATGGGTTTTAGAATAGATTGTGACCCGATGGAAGCCAGAGGCAGTTACTATATCTACTTTGACGATCTTCGCGCGGAAACGGACCTGTTCTCAGAACATCACCGTGATCCGGACGACATGGTCGACGGCTGGTAAAAAACAGTAAAAAGCTGCTATCACTTATGTGCTTGGCAGCTTTTTTATTGCTTACATGATTTTAAAGGGAAAAAGAGCTGTTCCGGGGATAGCCGTGGGCAGCATTTATATTTATAACAAAGAGTTTAATATACCTGCTGAAAGTTTTATCCTTACGGGGCAGGAAAAATCCCATCTTGAACAATATAATCTTGTAAAAAAACAGGCGCTCGATGAGCTGGAAGAAATCAGGCTGTCCGTTGAAAAAATAGACATCCGCAAAGCTGAAATATTTACTGCTCAAAAAGAAATAGTAGAAGATATTATAATAAATGAAGAAATCCCCGCAAAAATCTTAAATGATAAATGGAGCGGAGACTGGGCAATCTACCAGGTTTATGAAACTGTTCTTTGCGTGCTTCGCAATACGCAGGATCCCTTAATTTCAGAACGGGCAGCGGATTTTGACGATGTGCGCGGTTTATTGCTGCGCTTATGGTACGGAGAGAAAACGCAAGGTTTATCCGATCTTAAGGAGCCTGTAATAATTGCCGCGCGCGAACTTATGCCCTCAGATACAGCAGGGTTAAGCTCCGGCAAGGTATTGGCAATTATTACAGAAAGGGGAGGGGGAACATCCCATGCTGCAATTATTGCAAAAAGCTACGGGATACCGGCAGTTTCCGGTCTGGACGCGCTTTTAAGTTATATAAAACAGGGGCAGCTTGCAGCAGTTGATGCGGAGGAAGGAACTGTAATTCTTGATCCTGATGAAGATGTTATAAGAGAATACAATAAAAAAAGAGAATTGTTTTTTAAGGAAAAATCAGAAACGCAAACATTTTTACACGGCAGGGGATGTACTGCCTGCGGCGTGAAAATAGACATAGCCTTAAATATTACAAGCGCAAGTGATGATGAATTAAAAGCATCCTGTTACACGGATTCTGTAGGAGTTTTCCGGACAGAGTTCATATACATGAACCGAAGCGCATTACCTGCAGAAGATGAGCAGTTTGAAATATACAAAAAGGTTTTAGAATGTTTTAAAGAACGTCCTGTAATTTTACGGACTTTGGATATTGGCGGGGACAAAAAACTTTCCTGCATGGAACTGCCGCGCGAAGATAATCCTTTTCTTGGAATCCGCGCTCTGCGTTTTTGCTTTAGCCGTCCTGATATATTTAAAACGCAAATCCGCGCGGCTCTTCGCGCATCCTTCTACGGCAATCTTTGGCTGATGCTGCCCATGGTCAGCTCTCTTGATGACATTCACAAAGCGAAAAAAATTATTTCTGATACACAGGAAGAACTGGAAAAAGAAGGAAAACCCTTAGGCCGTTTTAAAACAGGTATAATGGTAGAAATCCCGTCTATAGCACTTATTGCGCAGATTGTTGCAAGGGAAGTTGATTTTGCAAGTATTGGCTCCAATGATTTATGCCAGTATCTGTGCGCCGCCGACCGCATGAACAGCGCAGCAGAGCCGTATTATCAGAGCCTGCATCCTGCGATGCTAAGGCTTATTAAAGATACAGTTGCAGATTTTACAGATGCCGGAAAACCAATTTCCATTTGCGGAGAGCTGGGCAGCGATACGAAGGCTGTTCCCCTGTTAATCGGCCTTGGCCTGCGGAAATTCAGCATGGAAGCAAGATCGGTAGCGGCTGTAAAAAGAGTTATTGCCGGCGTGACTATTGAAAAAGCGCAGGAGCTGGCAAAAAAGGCTTTGGAACTTAAGACGGCAGGGGAGATAGAGAAGTTTTTGTCTGAATAATTGTATATTAATAAAGAGCAGTCTTCGTGGCTTTAAACATTAAGTAGAGTCCGTCTGTTATAAATGTTCTAAAAATAATGCAAAGGTGCGGACGCAAAGTTCTGGCAGCTCCTTGTGGTCGTGGCTGCGATTGACGCACACTCTGGTGTGGCCGGCTAGGACTTCACGCCAATGTCGCTGCCAGCCCTTTGCGTCCGCACCTTAAGAGTATTTATTGAATGTTACAAAGCTTCTCTTTTTGTCCAACCGTTAAGTGTTTCTCCTGTATTTGCCGGCAGTTCATTGTCAGTACTTATGTTATCGTTTAAACCAAGGGTAGTGTCTCTGTAAAATCGACCGCCTGTATTATAATCATAGTAATATATGGTATGTCCATAGGTATCATCAGCGGTATTACTGTTACTGCCTTCATTTTTTCCATATATAATTCCGCTTGTCTTGTTAAAATCTCCAAGAGCGACAAATAAGCCGCCGCCATACATAACGCGGGAATCTGGCTCTGTATCCCTGGCTGTATTACCTCTTATAATTCCACTTGTCATTGTAAAACTGCTGATTATGGGCTCGTAAACTACGCCACCACTTTCATATCCGGGAATTCCACCAACATATACTCCACCTCCAGGAGAGTTATAAGCAGTATTTCCGCTTATGGTTCCGCCATTCATGGTAAAGTTACCACCATATGTGATACATACTCCGCCTCCGTGGCCAACTTTATATTCACCGCCACCACCAGCAATATTATCGCTGATAATTCCACCATTCATGGTAAAACTGGTTCCATAAATTAAAACACCACCACCAAAATTACTGCCGTAGCTTTCACTAAAAGTACTGACTATATTTTCACTTATAGTTCCATTATTCATTATAAAAGTGCCAAATCTAATATACACACCGCCGCCGTTTCCTTCACCGGTATTTCCATTGATACTCCCTCCATTCATAGTAAAACTGGTTCCTTCAAAATATACCCCGGTACAATTATTTCCGTTGATACTTCCTCCATTCATAATAAAATTACCACTAGCGTAGACGCCGTACCCATTATTATTATCAATATTTCCACCATTCATGGTAAATGTACTGGAGCTATAACCGAGATATACTCCCGCGTTCGTATTTCTAACGATGTTTCCTCCATTCATGGTAAAGCTGCATCCCATACCAAACACGCCGTAAATTTCGTTTTCCGATATTTCACCTTCGTGCATAGTAAAAGATCCATTATTTACAGCTACACCATAACCTTCATTGCTTGATATTTTTCCGCCGTACATATTGATAATCCCTTCGGACATATATACACCGTTCATGTTATCCGAGATTTTTCCGCCGTAAATAACAAAGCTGCCGTCTTTGATATACACTCCGTGGGAAACTGTCCATCCTTCTTCATTATAATTTCCAGAAACAGTCCCTTCACGCAATATAAATGCGCCGTTATCTATATGAACTATACCAGAGTGTCCGCCAACATAATTTGCATCTCTTTGTTCCTTAAGATTTACATTTCTTAGTACAAAACTTTGTCCGCTTCCTATGTATAAAATATTTCCGTCTTCATATTCGCTTGCAGGCAGAGTAGAAATGGTATTACCTGTACCTCGCAGTGATACTATAACATCGCTTACATCGCCAATAGTGTTATTTATACTGTTATAGAAGTGATTACTTTCAACAGAGAAATCATCAGTAATATTAATGATATAAGCCTTATTATTGCCGCCGTTTGCAATGGCTTCCAGGGCGTTAATCCAATGTGTTGTATTTGCTGCTGTATATGTTGTTGTTACCAGCACCGCGCCGAAATCTTCATAATCTGTCTGGCTTACAGCCTGCCATCTGGCAAACAGGGTAATATTGCCGGTAACAGTATTAGTGTCAAAATCCCATTTATTTTCAAATGAATTATTATCGGTGTACCAGCCTTCCAGGGCAAAGTTCACCTGCTGGGAAACGCCTATAGGCCTTGCTGCCTTATCGCCGCCAGATACAGTCTGAGACAGAACTGCAGAGCCGCCGTTACTGTTAAATGTTACAGTGTAAGTAACAGTTATTGATCCGCCGCCATTGTCATCGCCGCAGGCAGCAATTACAAAAATAATACCTAAAAGTGTTAAAATTCTTATATATTTTAATGTTTCTTTCATTTTAAGCCTCCACAGAGCATATAATAGTATCTATAGAGCGTTGTGTCAATCTCTATAGACGTTATTTTATTATCTATGGAAGATGTTAATGAACAATTAAAGTATGTTATTGGCAGAATAAAGGAAATCAGAACACAAAAATCTATATCTCAACTGGAATTATCTGTAAAATCAAACCTGTCCCAGAGTTTTCTGGCAAGTCTGGAAAAAGGAAAGAAACAGCCTTCAGTATTAACCATACTTAGAATTGCTTCCGCGCTCAATGTAAGTCCAAAAATCTTTTTCCCGGAAAATGACAGTGCATCTAACGATGATATAAAAGACAATATAATTAACCTTGTTAAGGCTTTGTGATTTATTTTTTTCTATGAAAATCATAGATACTTAATAAAAATTATCAAAATCTACGAAAATCGTAGAAAAACAGAAATTATTTGTAATTTCTACGAAAATCGTAGAAAGAGACTGCTACCTTGTATATACCCAAGCGCGGGCTTTTTTTCCAATCCTTTTAATTAGCTTCATTTTTGTCAGTACATAAAGGATCTTCCGCGCGGTATGCGTTTTTATTCCTGTTTTTACCGCATACGAAGAAACGGTAAACTCTTCATTTTTTTTAAAGGGTACAAAGCAAAGATAATCCCCTGGTTTTTTAAATACCTTGCTTTCATGCCAGGCGGCAAGTTCCCTGTCTGCAATGCTGATTCCTTTGCGTCTCCAGGAACCCCTGCCGTCTTTTATGCGTTTTTCCGTTATGTCTGCAAGGACAATTTCTATTGTTACCCCCTTAATAAGCGGCAGCTCAGGAGCATGAAGGAGGGCTTCAAATATATCCCTTTCGCAGCCGCGTACGGGGCTTTTTCTTCTGTAAAGAAGTTTTCCCTCTGTGTCAAATACTTCAATATTTTTTGTTACTGCAATCGGGTGAATAATCCTTACCCTGCCATTAGCTGCAAATTCTTTAATTTTCTTTTTTAAAGGGCCGAAGCTGCCGGTTTGCACTTCTATATATTCACCGTCGTCTCTTATTCCGTCTGCTACATAATCTCCAACCTGCGTTTCCGCTTTTCCGTCCTTCCCCGTATACCGGAATTTCAAAGTTCTGTGCAGGCTGCTTTCATTCTTTGTGCCGATCGATTTTCTGAATCTTTGCGCCTCTGCAAGAAGTGATTTTGCCTTAACTTTTCGTGTACCCAAGTAATTCCTCTGCGCTTAAAAGGTCAAGAAAATGATAGGTTGTGCTGCTTCCTTTTTTTTCCTCGGTTTTAATTCCTGCAACTTTAAAGACAATCATTTTGTTGGTCGGCAGCGGCAGGCCAAGCACATTGCCGTTCATGTCAACAAGGGAGTTAAATGGCAGCCTTCCGCGTATTTCCTGGACATCGCCTTCCGGGAAAACAATAAAAAATTCACTTATATACATGCGTAAATCATAACTTAATGGATAAAATCACGCAATTATACCCATTTACTACATAAGTGTATAGCTAAATTAGCATTTTTTTTCATTTTTATATAAAAATATTATGAATAGTGCTTGACCCCAAATCAATCTTGGGAAATACTACTATAAGTGACATTTGGTGTAATTAATTAGAAATAAAGGGAAGCAGGTGGGATTTATATTACAAACAGGGACATCCGAGAGTACTCTAGATGACAAAGGCCGGGTTGTGATTCCTGCTTCATTGCGTGAACGGTATAACGGAAAGCTTGTTATCACGCAGGGAAAAGAATTATGCGTTTGGGTGATGACGCCGTCTGCGTTTGAATATTTTGTCGCTACATTCAAAAAAGAAAGCATAGAAAATAACTGGAGCTTCGATGAAATTGAAGCTTTTGAATACCAGCACATAAGCACAGCCTTTCATGTCGATGTTGATCCAAAAACAGGCCGTATTCCAATTCCCGCTATCTTAAGATCATATGCGAATTTAACAAAGGATTGCCTTGTTGTAAGCATTAAAGGGCATTTGGAAATATGGAATGCCGAACTTAACAAGGTCTTCATGGAAGAAGTACGGCTTATAAATAAAAATACTCACAAGAAAATGCAGGGAAAGGCAAACTTCTTTGCAGAAGAGGGGAATGTATGACAGACATTGTACACACCCCTGTTCTGATTGAAGAAACCCTGAACCTTCTTGGCCCGGGTGAACAAACTCCAAACAGCGGCAGTAATCCCGTTTTAATGATCGATGCAACAACAGGGGAGGGCGGTCACAGCTTTGAATTTTTATCAAGATTTAAGAATATAAAAATTATTGCAATTGATGCGGACAGCGGTATTCTTGAAATTGCAAAAGAACGTCTGTCCTGTTTTGCAGAGCGCGTTCATTTTTATTCCGGCTGGTCCCATGATTTCTTTGCCGATTATCCTTCGCAGTTTAAAAGGCCTGATATCATTCTTATTGATTTGGGAGTAAGTTTTTATCACTATAAAAAAAGCGGCAAGGGTTTTACATTTGAGAAAGACGAATATCTTGATATGCGTATCGATGTTTCAACGGGGTTTACAGCCGCCGACCTGCTTGCGCGTCTTGGCGAGCGCGAGTTAGCTGATCTTATTTACAATAATGCGCAGGAAAGATATTCCCGCCGTATTGCGTCTCTAATCGTAAACGACAGGCAAAAATCAACAATTACCACTACATCGGCTCTTGCCAATTTGGTATACAGGGCTGTGCCTGCTTCTTACAGGCATGGGCATATACATCCTGCGACTAGAACTTTCCAGGCTCTTCGTATTGCAGTTAACGGAGAGCTTGTAAAGCTCCAGTCGCTCCTTGAGGCGGCGCTTAGGGTCCTTAAGCCGGGGGGACGGCTTGGGGTTATCAGTTTTCATTCACTGGAAGATAAAATCGTAAAGGATTTTTTCAGAACAATGAATAAAAACTGTATTTGTCCTGAAAATGCGCCGATTTGTAAATGTACAGGGCACCGCTCAGTCAACCTGCTGACAAAAAAAGGAATAACTGCAAGTAAAGAGGAGATTGAGCGTAACCCTCCATCCAGAAGCGCAAGGCTGCGCGTCGCAGAAAAAATCCTGGACGGTGATGACAATGAATAAAAAATATTTTTTGCTTTATTTACTGGTTTTAACCATACCGGTCTTTCTTGGTCTTCTGGTATGGCAGTCCAACAGGTACCGGAATCTTTCAAGGGAAATTACCCGTCTGGAACAGTCGCAGGCAGAATGGGTGGAAAGCAATAAAAAACTCATCGCGGGTATTTCTGAATACTCTTCCGCCGACAGAATAGAAGATATTGCAAAGAACGAACTTAATTTGCAGAAGATACAACCTGAGTATTTGCTTCAGGTAAAAATAACGGGGGGACTGGAGCATGGATACTAACCTGATGGGCATTGGCGAACTTTCCGGTACCATTGGAGGGCGCCATATTTCATTTACATCCAATTGCGGATTTTCATCAGTAGCCATTGACTCCCGATGCGTTAATGAAGGTGCCCTGTTTTTTGCGCTTGCAGGTTCATCATTGGACGGGCATGGTTTTGTGGAAGATGCCTTTAAAAAGGGCGCAAAGGCTGCAGTTGTTTCCTTATTAGGGCATGAAAAATTTAATCTTTCCGATATTGCCCGGAAAATGGAAAAAGATTTAATAATTGTCAATGATACATTAAAAGCGCTGCAGGATTCTGCAAGGGCATATATAGAGAGATTTAAAAATATTATTAAGGTCGGAATAACAGGCTCATCCGGAAAAACAACCACAAAGGAAATTGCAGCGGCAATTATATCCTGCGATAAAAATACAGTCATGAATAAGGGGAATTTTAACTCCGAAACAGGGCTTCCTCTTTCAGTTTTTGAAGTGCGTGACTGTCATGAAGTCGGAATTTTTGAACTTGGGATGAACAGGCCGGGTGAGATTTCTGAGATTGCAGAAGTTCTTAAACCAAACATTGCCCTTGTTACAAACATCGGATCTGCCCATATCGAATATTTCGGCAGTAAGGCGAAAATAGTTGATGAAAAAAAATGTATTTTTAATTTTTTAAATGATGATGATATTGCGCTTATTCCGCAGAATGACGAGTTTAAAAATGAGCTGTCGCAGGGCGTTAAGGGCAAAATAAAATACTATGATGCAGGATTTTTCAGTGAGCTTGAGGGAACGCGCAGTCTTGGGCTTGAAGGAACAGAGATATTATGGGACGGAGAAAAAATACATTTTGCGCTTCCGGGAAAACACAGCCTGGAGGATGCGATGGCCGCTATTGCAATCGCAAAAGAAATTCCTGTAAAGAAAAGCGCAATTAAACAGGGACTGGAATCTGTAAAACCATTGTTCGGCAGGCTTGAAATCCTGAAAGGACGCACTACAGTTGTCCGCGACTGTTACAATGCAAACCCGCAGTCATGCGAAAAAGCCATTGAATTCTGCGATTCAGTTGACTGGCCTGCAAGAAAAATCTATGTTATTGCCGACATGCTGGAACTGGGGGAGGCTTCCTTCTGCGAACACAAAAATATCGGCAGCATCCTTGCATCTTCCAAAGCGGATAAAGTCTTTTTATTCGGAAATGAAATTAAAGCGGCAGCTGACTGCATGACAGATAACAAAAAGGATTATTTTTATACTGATAAAATTGATGTTCTTTATTCACAGCTTAACTGTTATGCGAAAGAGGGCGATCTTGTGCTTTTAAAAGGCTCGCGCGGCTGCGCTCTGGAAAGATTAAGCGGTATGCTTACCGGTACAGATGAAGAAAATGCAGGGTTTACGGGGGTTAATTAATGTTTTTTGAATTGATCGAGTACTTGTACAGTATTTTTACTCCATTCCGCGTTTTTGGCTATCTTACTTTCAGAAGCGCCTTTGCCGCTCTTACCACATTATCAATTTGTTTTATCTTCGGCGGAAAAATAATTGAAAGCCTGCGCAGGTTAAAAATAGGACAGTCAATCCGCCAGGACGGCCCTGCAACGCATTTGTTGAAATCCGGAACTCCTACAATGGGAGGAATATTCATAATTTTATCGGTTGTAATTGCCATGCTGTTCTGGGGGAACCTGCAAAACAAGGCAATCTGGATAACTTTAGGCGCTTTTGTCGCATTCGGCGCAATTGGCTTTATTGACGATTTTCTGAAAGTAAAACGGCACAACTCTGAAGGACTGCCTGCTCTTGCAAAGCTTGTTTTGCAGTTTACAGTCGCAATAACAATTGTGCTTGTAATTTATTATACAGGCGGAGATGAGACGACAGCCCTGTACATTCCGTTCTTTAAAGATCCTGTTTTTGACATGGGCATTTGGTGGATACCTTTTGCCGTACTGCTTGTCGTTGGAGAATCAAACGCCGTAAATTTTTCAGACGGGCTTGACGGGCTTTTGGCAGGGCTTCTTATTGTTGTGTTTATTACTCTTGCAATACTCACGTATATTTCCGGCCGTTTTGATTATTCAAATTATCTTGGAATACCTTTTATTCCGGAAGCCGCAGAGCTGACTGTGTTTTGTCTTGCCGCCGCCGGAGCCTGTGTAGGTTTTCTTTGGTTTAACGCACATCCTGCGGAAGTCTTCATGGGCGATGTAGGCTCACTTTCCTTAGGCGGCGTAATTGCCGTAATTTCACTTATCGCAAAAAAAGAAATTTTGATTTTTGTAATCGGCGGAGTTTTTGTGCTTGAGATTGCTTCAGTAATAATACAGGTTATATCTTTTAAACTCCGTAAAAAAAGAGTATTCAAGATGGCGCCTCTTCATCATCACTACGAGCTTATGGGGTGGTCGGAAACAAAAACTGTAATCAGGTTCTGGATACTGGGCGGACTGTTTGCAATAATCGCCCTTTCAACATTAAAGATTCAATAAGGAAAGAGAATGTATCAGTTTGATGTAGAAAGAACGCAAAACAAAAAAAATGTTCATCTCTTTTATTTCTGCGTAATTCTGCTTTTGGGAACAGGTCTTGTTACGCTGTACTCTGCATCATATTCTTTTGCATCCCGCTTTTTTAATAACGGTAATTATCTTATTGCAAGGCAGCTTGTATATTCAATAATTTCAATAGCGCTGTTTTTTTTATTTTCACATATCAATCTTGAAATCTTAAGAAAATTCACTTTGCTGTTTTTAATTTTAACGGCCGGTCTGTGTATTTTAACAGGCGTTCCCGGCATCGGAGTAGAACGTTACGGTGCATCCCGCTGGATAGAAATCGGCACGCTTTCATACCAGCCTTCAGAGGCTGTAAAGTTTGTACTTCCACTTTATCTGGCGCACTATATGGATAAAAAAGCCCATGCTCTTGATAATTTTTATTCGGGTATTTTAACTCCTGTTTTTACAACGGGCGTATTCTTTGCCTTAATATACATGCAGAATAATTTTTCTACTGCTGTATTTATAATTTTTAATGTAATAATTATCTTTTTTATTGCCGGAATAAAATACAGATACTTTTTTGCAGCGATTATAATAACAATTCCTGTTTCAGCGCTTTTGGTATTTACAAAGGAACATAGGGTAAGACGTCTTGTAAGTTTTCTAAGGCCGGAGTGGGATCCCATGGGCGCTGGTTTTCAGGTTAACGCCAGCCGGGATGCGATTATATCAAGCGGTTTCTTCGGCAAAGGAATTGGAGAAGGTACGCGTAAAATAGCGAGCATTCCTGAAATACATTCAGATTTTATTTTCAGCGCATATGTCGAAGAAACAGGATTTATAGGTATACTTTTATTTTTTACACTCTTTGCAGTGTTTTCGGTTCTTGGATACAGAGCCGCAATAAAAAGTAAAACTGTTTTTGGAAGGTTATTGGCGGCAGGGTTAACAACAATGATAGTTTCGCAGACGCTTTTAAATACTGCGGTAGTCTGCGGCGCGCTGCCTGCGACAGGAATTCCGCTTCCCTTCTTTTCTGCAGGCGGCTCCTCGCTTTTAACAACGCTTGCAAGCGTCGGGCTTATTGCGAATATCGCAAGAAAAAACGGATTAAATGCAGGCGGATGCATGGTAGATGCAGTTTATGACAATTCGGAGGATGAAGATGAGTAGCGATTATTATTATATGGACTGCGAAAATATAGATATGAAAAAGAAATCCTCATTAACAGCGAAGCGCCCTGCAGGTAGAATCGAAAAAGGCCTAAAAAAACTTCTTGTCATAGTTTTGGTAATTTTTACCGCGCAGTTAATCTGGCTTTTTGGAGTAAGCCCTTTTATTCCGTTTTCCACTGTAGAAGTCCACGGATTTGCAGGCATTCAGCGCGCGGAAGCTCTTTCCCTGGCCGGAATCAACGAAACTTCTTCTTACATTACAGCTAACGTTAATGAGATCCGCGACAGGCTTTCTTCTCATCTTCTTGTAGAATCGGCAGTTGTAATTAAAAGATTTCCTGACAGATTGTCCATATTCCTTAATCCGCGCGAAGCTGCGGCTGTTACGCTGACAAATATAAATTCCAGGCAGGTTCCGGTGTATGTTGACAGAAATGGGGTGTTTTTCAAAATAGGAGACAGCGCCTCGCTTGAAAATATGAATCTGCCTGTTCTTGCGGGAATAGAAAACGTAAGGCTTAACATGCGCCTTCCTTCCGCGCTGGTTCCGCTTGTAAAAAATCTCTGTGAAATGGCGCGGACATCACCGGAATTGTTATCTGCAATTTCAGAAATACGCATTGAACGCAAGGCATGGGACGGATTTGATCTTGTTGTTTTTCCGGTTCACAGTTCCATCAGGGTCAGAATTGAAAATAATCTTACAGAACATACTTTAAGGTATATGCTTGTAATGCTTAATGTGCTTGAAAAAGATATAAATAAACCAAATGAGATAGATTTCAGATCAATTATAGGTTCATATCAGGTAAAGGAGCAATCCTTATGAGAAAAAATAATTTAACTGTCTTTGGCAGAGGTTGTTATGAGTAATCAAATTATTGCGTCTCTGGATATTGGTTCTACATATGTGCGCGTCATTATCTGTGAACGCGACGCGGACGGCAGCTTGAAAATTATCGGATTGGGAGAGCGTCAGTCCACAGGATTAAGAAAGGGCGTTGTTGTAAACATCGAAGCTACTGTACGCGCAATATCGGCAGCGATTGAAGATGCAGAGATGATGAGCGGCCTTGAAGTTGTTGACTGCTGGACAGGTATCGGCGGAAACCATATAAACGGAATAAACTCACGCGGTGTTGTCGGAGTTTCAGGAAAAAAACGCGATGCAAGAGAAAGGGAAATAGGCCAGGAAGATATTGATCGTGTAATAGAAGCTGCAAAAGCGGTGGTTATACCGACCGACAGGCAGATACTGGAAGTGATACCGCAAAATTATAAAGTTGATGATCAAAAAGGGATAAGAAATCCCATGGACATGATTGGCGTACGGCTTGAATCAGAAGTGCATATTATTACATGCACCGTAACAGGAGCGCAGAACCTTATTAAGTGCGTTAATCGCGCCGGATTCAGAGTTAATGAACTTATCCTGCAAACGCTTGCGGCGGGCAGAGCTGCGCTTACAACGGAAGAAATGGAGCTTGGCGTTATGCTGCTGGATCTTGGAGGCGGAACAACAGATGCGCTTGTATACATAGACGGTACTCCGTATTCAACATATACAATTGCAGCGGGCGGAACCCAGGTAACAAGCGACATTTCCATTATAAAAAATATTTCCATGGAAAATGCGGAAAAAATTAAAATAGACGCAGGCTGCTGCTGGGATTCATTACTCGACGATGACGATACTGTTATTGTGCCCGGCGTAGGCGGAAGGCCACCCATGTCTATACCAAGATCCCAGATACTTGCAATTATAAAACCAAGAATGGAAGAAATTTTTAAACTTGTTAAACAGCATCTTGATACATTAAATCTTCCGCGTCCGCTCGGAGGAGGTGTAGTGCTGACGGGAGGTACAGCGCAGCTTGCAGGCGTTGTAGAACTTGCAAACAGTATCCTTAAATTACCGTCAAGGCTTGGCAGTCCCATGCCAACTTATGAATTGGGAGGGCTTGCAGAAGATTACCGCAACCCGTCTTATGCCACTGTCGTCGGGCTTGCGCTTGAAGGTTTAAAAAGGACAAATATGGATGACTCAGAGAGAAAATCAGAATTGCGTCAGGGTGATAAAAAAAGCGGCGCCATTATTGATAAATTAAAATCATGGTTAAAAGAGGAGTTTTTTTAGTATTGGGTTTAATAAGGTTTTATGTCAGGTAAATCATTAGACTAAAACCTTTTAAATAGTAGGGCAATTAAAGATATAAAATTTGGGGGGGAGTTTTAAATGAATGTTTCATCAGTACGTGAACTTAAGAGTGGTCTTGAGGAGGCTTTGAGAGTCAAGCAGCAACTGCATGCAGCATGCGGGCTTGAGGGTGTTGAAGTATCAAGGGTACTTCAGTTCAAGCCGCAGGAGTTTGCAAATGTAACCAATTCGGTGAGAAGGGAGAGTCATGTAAAAAAGGATGTGCCTGCTATTATAAAGGTAATATCCGCAGGCGGCGGAGGCGGCAATGCATTAAACCGGATGATCGAGGCAAACTTAAGCGGAGTGGAATTTATTGCATTAAACACAGACATACAGGATCTTAACAAGAAGAGTATGGCGGAAGTCAAAGTGCAAATCGGCACAGAAGTGACCGGCGGACGCGGAGCCGGAGGCATTCCGGAGAAGGGAGAACGCGCTGCGCTTGAAGATCAGGTTGCAATTGCGGAGGCCTTAAAAGGCGCAGATATGGTTTTTATAACAGCCGGAATGGGCGGCGGGACAGGAACCGGATCTGCTCCGGTTATTGCAAAAATCGCAAAGCAGCTTGGCGCTCTTACAGTTGCAGTTGTTACAACTCCTTTTGATTTTGAAGGACGTTATAAAATGAGACTTGCCGAAGAGGGAATTGCAAAACTCAGGAAAGAAGTAGATACATTAATTGTCATTCCGAACCAGCACCTCTTTAAAATAGTAGATAATACAACAACCTGGAATAAAGCGTTTCTTATGGCGGATGAAGTTCTTTGCAGGGGAGTGCAGGGAATATCCGAGCTTATAACAGAAACAGGATTTCAGAATACCGACTTTGCAGATATTGAAACAATTATGAAAGGCAAGGGTGATGCATTAATGGGTATTGGATTTGGAACCGGCGACAACCGCGCAATGGCTGCGGTTACAAATGCAATTGACAATCCCCTTCTTGAAGATACATGTATAGAAGGAGCTACAGGGATACTTATTAATATCGCAGGCCCTGAGGATATAACAATGGTTGAAATCCAGAGTATTGTCAAATCAATAAAGGAAAAATGCGATTCTGAAGCTCATATTATTCAGGGGCTTCGTATCGATCCTGAACTGGAAAACAGTATTCGCATAACAGTCATTGCTACAGGTTTTAAGGAAGGCCGTTATACAGATACGCCAAAGGCTGCTCCTGTAAAAATAGCAGACTCTGATTTCATTGACTACAATGAATATGTCAGAATGGTAGAAAAGACAAAAAGGCCGGAATACCTTTCATATCTGCCGCAAAGGGAATATCAGGATGATTTGGATGTCCCGTCTGTGATAAGAAAACACAATTTCCATACTGAAGAAAAACAGGCTGTAGAAGCGGTGCAAGGGTGTTAATTTGGATAAAGAAATAATTTTAACAAGATTTAGTTCCCGGCTTATTGCAATAGAGCGTCTTTCAATACTGACAAAGGATTGCTATCGTCTTGAAATAAAAAACTTTCTTGATTTTCTTGACGAAAGAAAAATACCTCTTGAAAAAGCTGATGTACTCTGCCTCTCTTCATACTTGTCATACAGACACGATAACGGCAGAATCAATTCACGCTCTATTGCAAAAATAATTTCTGCTCTCAGATCCTTTTTCAGATTTGCCCGGGATGAAAGACTTGTTAATAACAATCCTGCGGATATACTTGAAATTCCAAAACGCAGTATGAATCTGCCGGAAGTAATGGACGCAGACATAATAGAAGAGCTTCTGGATAAAATAGATATTAAAAAACCCGGAGGAAGCCGGGACAGATGCTTGTTTGAACTGATTTATTCTGCAGGACTTCGGGTATCGGAAGCAGCATCTCTTAATATCGGTGATATAGATATTGAAAGCGGAGTTGGAAAAGTAAGAGGGAAGGGAAATAAGGAACGTCTTGTATTATTTGGAAAAGAAGCGGCGTTTCAATTAAAGCAGTATATTGGATTTACGCGCCCCAAACTTGCAGGAAAAGCAAACAGAACTCAGGCGCTTTTTATAAGCAGAAACGGAAAGCGGCTTTCCAGAAAAGGCATATGGAAGAATTACTCAAAATACGCCTTAATTGCGGGGACTTCATCGCATATTCACGCATTACGGCACAGTTTTGCAACAGGCTTGCTGAAAGGGGGAGCGGATTTAAGAACTGTTCAGGAACTTTTAGGGCATGCGGATCTCTCTACTACCCAGATTTATACGCATGTTAATACCGCTGTCTTGCGGGAAAACCACCGCATGTATCTTCCGAAATTAAAAACACAGGGAATGGGATTAAAATGAAAAAACTAAAAGAAGTTATAATTGCCGTTCTCATTTTATCCGCTGCAGGATGCCTTATATATTTTATTTATCAAAGCGGAAGCGCAAGGCAGAACAGGGAACTGTTAAAACGTGTCGCGGAGTTCAGCCCCCGCGGAGGCCCTCCTGAAACAATAGAGGGTTTGAAGCAGGCAATTGCAATTTATGAAGATCAAATTGAAAGAAATGTAAGAGAAGGCGCGCAAACGGGAGTCTACTGGAAGATTCTTGCGACAAGGCTTGCGGACAGGGGTATGCATAACGATGCGCTTGCAGCTCTGGAAAGGGCAATATTTTTTAATACAGAAGATCCGGCTCTCTATTATCTTACCGGAATCTCCGCAGGAGCTGTTGCAAAATCTGTCGTGGGATTTTCAGCTAACTCTGAAAGGGAGAAAGAACGTTATTTTAGACTGGCGGAAAATTCATTCTTACGGGCGCTGGAACTGGAAGCTACCTATACAAGGCCAATGTACGGCCTTGGCATACTGTACGCTTTTGAGCTGGACAGACCCCTGGATGCAATCGTTCAGCTTGAACGTTATTTGCAAATACTGCCCTCAGATATACCTGCGATGTTCGTCCTTGCAAGAGCTTATTTCATGATCGAAAATTACTCGCGGGCGAATGACATTTATGACAGGATTATTGAAAGAACAAAAGACAGCAATATAAGACTGGAAGCATGGGCAAACAAGGATTTAATACAGGGGTTATTATATGAATAACAAGAACATTATTAATTCCCGGAATGAAGGCTCTCTTCTTCCATTAATTATTTCTCTTTTGCCGGAACTAAGAATTACAGAAAAAATACTGCTGCTCACAGAGTTTGACAGCGAAGAGAAATTATTTATACAATCAAAGAAAGATATAGAAAAAATCATCGGCAGGCAATTAAAATCATTTTGGGATATAAGCGAGTATTGCGAAAGAGCAGGCAGTATCGATACAATATGCAAAGTGCGCTCATTTAAATGGGTATCATGGACAGATGAAGATTATCCGCCCCTGTTAAGGGAAACATATGATCCTCCGCCTGTCATTTTTTACAGGGGCGTTCTTCCAAATCCGGAGAAATCGCTTTTAGGCATGGTTGGAACAAGAAGACCAAGCCCCCAGGCTGCAGAACAGGCCTATAAAATTGCAGGTAACATAGGAAGAAACGGAGTGTCTGTCATTTCAGGGCTTGCACTTGGAATAGACGCCATGTCCCATCGCGGTAATTTGATAGGCGGCGCTCCCGGATATGCGGTGCTTGGCTGCGGCATAGATGAATTTTATCCTTCTGCAAACAGGCCTCTTGCAAAAAGAATACTGGATTCCGGAGGAGCTGTAATTTCAGAGTACCCTCCGGGTTTTCGTCCGTGTAAATGGAGCTTTCCTGCAAGAAACAGAATCATTGCAGCGCTTTCACGAAGCGTACTTGTAGTGGAAGCGCCGAAAAAATCAGGGGCTTTAATTACTGCTGCATTTGCACTTGAGCAGGGAAAGGATCTTTTTGTTGCTTCCAGCGGAATTAAAAAAGACTTGTTTGACAGAGAGGGAACAATAAAACTTGCAGATGACGGAGCTGAAGTAATTCACTCATCATGTGATGTGCTTGACAAATGGAATATGAATACAGCTTATGATGCTTATGAAAAGAAAGAAGAGCTGCATGGAAAAGACATGCTTGTATCTTCAATGGCAAATTTTCTAAAAATTGAGATCTAAGGGACGCATTATGGCAAAAGAAAAAACGGCAAAAAAAAGCGCAGAAAGAAAAAAAACATCAAAGCAGGATAAAAAGATCCTTGTTATTGTTGAATCACCGGGAAAGGTTAAGACAATAGAAAAATATCTAGGCGCCTCATACAATGTAAAAGCTTCTATGGGGCATTTAATAGATCTTCCAAAATCCAGAACAGCAATAGATGTAGATCACAATTTTGAACCTGAATATATTACTGTACGCGGGAGAGCGAAGATACTGAAGGAACTGCAGACAGATGCAAAAAAATCAGGCAAGGTTCTGCTTGCATGCGATAATGACCGCGAGGGAGAAGCGATTGCCTGGCATCTTAGAAATGCAATTACGGCAAAAAATGAACTTGTACCGATAGAACGCATAAGTTTTAATGAAATTACTCCTCAGGCTGTAAATGATGCGGTTTTAAATCCGCGCAGCATTGACGAATCAAAAGTTGCAGCGCAAAAGGCGCGCCGTGTGCTTGACAGGCTTGTAGGCTATAATCTTTCTCCGCTTCTCTGGAAGAAAGTTAAAAACGGACTTTCTGCAGGAAGGGTGCAGTCGGTTGCGCTGCGTCTTATCTGTGAGAGGGAAAAGGAAGTTGAAAGTTTTATTCCGGAAGAGTATTGGACTTTGGAAGCTGATTTTAAATCAGGTAAAACCACCTATACAGCGCAGCTTGTGCTTTGGAACAACAGCAAACCGGATCTTAAAAATGAAGCTGAAGTAAAAGCAATAATAGAAAAAATTCAAAACAACGAATGTTTTGTTTCTGATGTCCGTGAAACGGAAAAAACCATACGCCCGAAAGCTCCCTTTACAACATCGCAGTTACAGCAAACCGCGGCAAACCGGCTTGGTTTTACTTCGCGCAAGACAATGCAGGTTGCGCAGCAGCTTTATGAAGGTGTTGCCATAGGCGCATCAAGGGTTGGTCTTATAACATATATGCGCACAGACAGTGTCCGCATATCAAATACCGCGCTTGAAGATGTAAGAAACTGGCTTTCAAAAAACTTTCCCAATGAGCTGCCGCAAAAGGCCGTTGAATATACGGTTGGTAAAAACTCCCAGGATGCTCATGAGGCAATAAGGCCGACATATACAGATTATACGCCCGATTCAATAAAGGAATATCTTACAAAGGATCAGCTTCGTTTGTATACGATTATCTGAGAAAGATTTGTTTCAAGCCAGATGAACAATGCAAAGAGTAAAACGGTAAGCGTTGACATTAAAGTCATCGCAGAACAGAACAATGAAAAAGATGAGGGGCTCTTCCGGGTTTCCGGCACCAAGCTGATAGAAAAAGGTTTTTACAGAGCGTTAAAACTTCTTTCATCAAAAGAAGAAAATCAGGGCTCATATCCGTCTTTAAAAACCGGCGATAAAGTAAAGGTAGAAAAATTCAGAAGCGATCAGCATTTTACACAGGGGCCTGCGCGGTACTCCGACGCTACAATTGTCCGTACCCTGGAAGAAAAAGGCATCGGGCGTCCATCAACTTACGCATCAATTATTTCTGTGCTTCTGGACAGGTATTATGTTACGCGATCAAATAAACAGCTTGTGCCGACCATTCTTGGAAAGCTGATATATGAAGTTTTGGTTGAACATTTTCCGCTTTATGTGGATGCGGATTTTACAGCTTCCATGGAAACAAAACTGGATGAAGTTGAAGAGAACAGGGTAAGCTGGCCGGAGATGATAAGAGAGTTCTGGGATCCGTTTAAAACAACTGTAGATGAAGTCAGTAAAACAATAGAATCTTACAAGGGGACGCTGGATGAACTGACAGAGCATACCTGTGAAAAATGCGGAAAGCCTCTTTTAAAAAAACTCGGACGTTTTGGATTTTTTCTTGCATGTTCAGCCTTCCCCGAATGCCGCAATACAAAATCAATTCCGCTTGCAAAATGCCCGAAATGCGAAGGCGATGTGGTTGCAAGAAAAACCAAGGGCAGGGGCAAGGAATTCTACGGCTGCACGAATTACCCTGACTGTGATTTTATAAGCCATTTTAAACCGATAAAGCAGGATTGCCCGAAATGCGGATTTTTTATGGTTGAAAAATACGACAAGAAAAACGGCGCGCACAAGGTTTGCATAAATCCTGACTGTGATTATTTGCACAGCGCGGAAGAGGAAGGATAATGGGTTTACTGGGAAAAGCGGCTTTGAATAATCAAAATACTCAATGTGAATTAAGCCTTATACAGGAATATATTAAATATCTTGCATCTGTTAAGGGAAGCTCAAAAAGCACACTGGAAGCATACAACAATGATTTATTCAGATTTAAAAATTATTGCGCCAATTTCGGAATAATTCCGGAGAAAGCATCATCTTATGAAGTGCAGAAATTTATTGCCGACTTAACGGCGGAGAGCATGGCCGCAACAAGCGTAAACCGCAATCTGTCTTCTATTCGCGGTTTTTACCGATGGATGATCCGGCTGAATAAAAGGGAAGATAACCCCTGCTCGGCATTAAAAAATATAAAAACTCCTTTAAGACTGCCGGAAGTTTTATGGGAAAATGAAATGGCGGACTTTGCATCTCTTCCGGATACTGCAGGAATTCTCTGGCCGGTAAGAGATAAGGCTCTTATAATGGCCATGTATTCCGCCGGTTTGCGTATAAGCGAAGTTGTTTCGTTAAATATGGCAAATATTAAATCTACGCTGGAAGAAGCAAAAATAACAGGAAAGGGCGGGAAACAGCGTTACGTATTTTTCTCTGATGAGGCAAGGGAAGCAATTTTGGAGTACCTGCCGCAAAGAGCGGCGCGCCTTAGCCTTTCCGGGATAGATGAAAAAAAATCAGCGCTCTTTATAAACAGAAAGGGACAGCCTATTTCTGTGCCGGGTGTGCGCTGGATAATTTCTAAATACTCCAAACATTCAGGCTTTGGAAAAAATATACACCCTCATGCGCTGCGGCACAGTTTTGCAACTCATCTTGTCAACTCCGGATGTGATGTACGCATTGTTCAGGAAATGCTCGGACATTCAAGCATTTCCACAACCCAGCGTTATTCGCACATCAACATAGAAAAAATGAAAAAGACATATCTAAATGCATCAAAATCATTGCATGTAAATAAAAATGCATTAAGGAAAGATTTAAAAAAGAAGGGTAATACAGTAATGTACGGAGGGAGCCACAATGGCGGAAAAAATTAAAAGCACTACCATAATTGCAGTGCGTAAAAACGGCAAAGTTGCAATGGCAGGAGACGGACAGGTTACAATGGGCAATACCGTCATGAAAAACAATGCGCGCAAAGTACGCCGTCTTATGGACGGAAAAGTGCTTTGCGGTTTTGCAGGAGCGACCGCCGATGCATTTACCCTCTTTGATCGCTTTGAAGGAAAATTAAAGGAATACTCAGGCGATTTATTAAGAGCAGCAGTGGAACTTGCAAAAGACTGGCGCATGGACAGAAACTTGCGGCGCCTTGAAGCGCTTTTGCTTGTTGCGGATTTAACAAAAACGCTTTTAATATCCGGAACAGGCGATGTAATAGAGCCTGCGGAAAACGCGCTTTCAATCGGTTCCGGAGGCAATTATGCCTATGCAGCAGCTTTGGCATATCTTGAGGGCAGTGATTTTTCCGCAGCGGAGATTGCGGAAAAGAGTTTAAAGATTGCAGGTAACATCTGCATTTATACGAATATGCAAATAACATTAGAGGAACTTGGATGATGACAGAAGAAAAAAAACAGATTGGCGAAAAAAAGATCGAGTTTACGCCAAGAGAGATTGTATCCGAACTTGACAAATACATAGTCGGCCAGAAAAAGGCAAAAAGAGCTGTTGCAGTCGCTCTAAGAAACCGTATAAGAAGACTGAAACTTGATCCTGAGTTACGTGAAGATATCGCGCCGAAAAATATCCTTATGATAGGTCCTACGGGAGTCGGAAAAACTGAAATAGCGCGCCGGCTTGCAAAACTTGCAGGCTCTCCTTTTATAAAGGTGGAAGCGACAAAGTATACGGAAGTAGGATATGTAGGAAGGGATGTAGAATCCATGGTACGCGATTTAATGGCCGCCGGTTTTCAGATGGTAAAGCAGGAGATGCAGGAACTTGTTACCCAGGAAGCTGAAAGAAGAGCCGAGGAAGTTCTTTTGGATTTATTGCTTCCGACAAATGAAAAAAAACAAAAGGATACAAAACCAAGAGCATCTCCTGTAATGGGGCCTATGAACGCATTTTCGATCAATCCGGAAAATTCAAACTCAAGAATAATCGCAACAACATTGCAGTTTGGAATTCCAAATTATGCGCAAAACGGCCAGGAAGAAAATGAAAACAATAAAAATGAACAGTTAAATGAAACGCAGAACTTAAAAGAAGAGACAAAGGCAAGTGATGCAAAATTTAAGGCGACAAGGGAAAAGTTGCGCATAATGCTTCGTGAAGGCAAGCTTGATTCAAGGACAGTTGAACTGACTGTAAGCCAGAATCCGACATTTCCGGCATTTGAAATGATGGGCGGGAGCATGGAAGATCTGGAAGCAAGCCTTTCAGGGATAGCCGGAATGCTGTCAGGAGGCCAGAAAAGAAAAGTAGTTTCTGTTCCGCGCGCAAAAGAAATATTAAAGGCGGAAGAAGCGGAGAAACTTGTAGATCGCGACAAGGTAAGCGAAGAAGCCCGCCAGCGTGTGGAAGAAACAGGAATAATTTTTATAGATGAAATAGACAAAATCGCCGTAAAAGGTGAGCGCGGAGGAGGACCTGATGTAAGCCGCGAAGGCGTGCAGCGCGATATTCTTCCGATTGTAGAAGGCGCAACAGTAAATACAAAATGGGGGCCTGTAAACACAGATCATATATTGTTTATAGCGGCAGGCGCCTTTAATGTAAGCAAGCCATCGGATCTTATTCCGGAATTGCAGGGGCGTTTTCCGCTGCGCGTTGAACTTGATTCTCTTGGAAAGGATGATTTTCTTCGCATCCTTACAGAGCCGAAAAATGCTCTTATAAAACAGTATGTAGAACTGCTTGGAACAGAAAATGTAAAGGTAGATTTTGCACCCGATGCCATTGAACATCTTGCGGCATTGGCTGCGGAAGTAAACTCCAAGCTTGAAAATATCGGGGCAAGGCGGCTTCACACGATTATGGAGACCCTGCTGGAGGAATTGTCGTTTGAGGCATCAGATATCGCGCCTGCAAACATCGATATAACCGTGGGTTATGTCAATGATAAACTGGCCGATATCGTCAAGGATCAGGATCTGGGCCGTTATATCCTGTAATTACAGTTTTGGGTAAAATTCGCCGAAAAGTGAGTAGGAAGGAAGGTTTTTTATGAACACTTTTGCAAGAACTATTGATTTGCTGCACAGGGCGATGGATGCAAACACAGTACGCCGCCAGGTAATTGCCAATAATCTGGCCAATGCTGATGTGCCCAATTATAAGCGTACAGTCGTCAATTTTGAAAGCGAATTAAAGCGTGCGCTGGAATCGGAAAATCAAAGGCCGGCTCTTGAACTGACAAGAACGAATGATAAACATTTTCCAAACTTTAAGGAAAGGGATTACCGTGATGTGCAGATACGCCGGGTTTTGGATTATACAAGCACATATAACAATAACGGAAACAATGTTGATCCGGAACAGGAATTCATGCTTGCTACGCAGAACCAGATGAGCTACACACTCTTTGCGCAGGCGGCAGCATTTGAGTTTGCCCAGATCAATCAGGTTTTAAGGGGATAAATAAATGGGAATTTTTAATTCAATAAATATCGCTTCTACAGGCTTGTCCGCAAACAGGATGAGGCTTGATGTAATTGCAGATAACATGGCTAATGTCAATACAACGCGCACCAATGAAGGCGGCCCTTTTAAAAGAAGCCGCGTCATTATGAGGCCTGTGGCGGACAGCCCTTACTGGAGATCTCCTTTTCTTCCGCAGTCAATGGACAACGGGCTTGGCAGGGGAGTGCGGGTTGTGGAAATTCAAAAGGACAGATCAACTGAGCCCCGCTATGTTTATGATCCGACTCATCCGGACAGAATATTAACAGGTCCCCGCACAGATTATGTTGAGATGCCGAATGTTGATGTTGTAACGGAAATGGTGGACATGATTTCCGCATCCCGTTCATATGAAGCAAACGCAGCGATTATAGAAGGATCAAAAGCAATGTTCCAGCGCGCGTTAGATATAGGTTCCAGATAAAAGATAAATAAAATCGGGAGGGTTTTATGAAAATATACAGCAGCGATTCTTATGTGAGCGCTTCTGCGGCGAAAAATTACTCTGTAGTAATGAACCGCACCAATTCAAAGCACATGCTGCCGCCAGACAGTCCTTATTTTGGAAGCGGAAACAAGGCCCTTCATTTAAGGGATACAATAGGCGCAAACGGAATTACAAGAGCGGGAACTTTTGAAGATGTAATGCTTAAGGCTCTGGATAATGTATCCGGCGCACAGTTAAATGCAAGCAATCTGCAGAAAGAAGCAATTATTAATCCTGGCTCTGTTGACATACACGATATTACAATTGCGCAGGCCGAAGCCAGTATGGCCCTTGGCATTACGCGCAACATATTAAGCAGGCTTGTTCAGGGCTGGAGAGATTTGATAAATACAAGATAAGTTTATTTTCGGGAGGGGATAAATGGAGTTTTTCAGAAAATTATTAGCCAAGGCCGCCGTCTTGTGGGCAGGATGGTCATTGCAGCAAAGGCTCATTGCAGGCGTTGTTGCAATTATCCTTGTAATCGGAATTGTCACGCTGTTCAGTGTTTCTTCAACACCTGTGCTTTATTCTGTAATTGACGCGCCGATAAGAGACGAAGCTGCTCTTGACAGGATTGTGCTGCGCCTTAATCAGGAAGATGTAAAAGTTTCAGTTACAGCAACAGGTCTTGTGCAGGTTCCGGATGCATCTACTGCGCGGCGCATGAGAGCAATTTTAATCAGGGAAGATTTAATTCCTTCTGGAATTGATCCCTGGAACATTTTTGACAGGGAACGCTGGACAATAACCGATTTTGAACGCAACGTAAATTTCCAGCGCGCCCAGCAGAGAATGATAATCGAACATCTAAGATCAATAGATGATATTGATGATGTGGGAATTCAGATTGTATGGCCAACGAGGGAACTTTTTGCTTCCCAGCAGCAGCCTGCCAGCGCAAGCGTACGCATTACACCCAAACCAGGAAGCATTATTACGCAGTCTCCGCAGAATCGCGGGCAGATCGAAGGCATACAGAAGCTGCTTCAATATGCAATCGAAGGGCTGCAGCCGGAACATATTGTAATTACAGATAACAGAGGCAATATTCTTAATGACTTTGACGGCATGGCCGCAGCTGACAGGCTTGCTCTTATTGATCAGGAAACAAGAATGATAAGAGCGCAGGAAGCGCATTACAGGGCAAGAATATTAACAGCACTTCAGAAGATATTCACAGAAGATCGCGTAAGGGATCTTAATATCAAAATAGAAACTGATATGTCTAAAAAGAGCGTTGAGACAGTTGAGTACTTTCCGTATGTGGTGCGTCCCAGAACTCCGGGTCTTCCCTATGACGATTCTGAAATAAAGGAATCTGTGCTTAGATCAACTAGTATTTCAGAAACAAACTGGGAAGGAACAGGTTTTAATCCTGAAGGCCCTGCGGGGGTAGAAGGACATGTAGCGCCTGCATTCAGGGACATGAGTAACCTGTATGGAAGGATGACTCAAAGTACAAGCACCCGTAACGAAGAAATTAACCAGCGCAATATTCAGGAGGAAAGAAGCCCCCAGATTGATCGTGTAACAGTATCAGTAAATATTGACGGAACATGGAAATGGAATTTCGATGCAAAGGGAAATCCTGTTGTGCTTCCTGACGGAACAATTGAAAGAGAGTACATACCTGTCGGGCTTGAGGTTTTACGCCACGCAGATGAACTTATACGGGATGCCATTGGTTATAATTCGGCAAGGGGAGACTCTGTAACCGTAAGAAATATTCCTGTGGATCGCACAAGTGAATTCAGGGATGAGGATGCGGCTTACTTCAGAAGAAAACAGATGCAGACTACAATTATTGTTTTTATCGCCGGTTTGACATTACTGCTCTTTGGATTTATGATGTTTAAAACGATCTCCCGCGAGATGGAAAGACGCAAGAGACTTGCCGAAGAAGAGCGGGCGCGGCGCGAGCAGATGATGCGTGAAGGCGCAATGGCTGAAGCTGAACAGGAGGGAATGGAAGTGTCCATTTCACTTGAAGAGCGTTCAAGGATGGAATTGATGGAAAGCGCCATCAATATGGCAAAAGAACATCCGGAAGATGCTGCGCAGCTTATAAGAACATGGCTTCTGGAGGAATAGTTATGAACATTCGTTTCATATTTAATTTACCATCCGGCCTGCAGCCGGGTTATTATAGAGGTTAACTATGGCAAAATCATCATTAGCGGCTGGAGCTGTTGTCGGCGGTTCCAAAAAGAAAAGCGTAAAAGAATATACAGGCCGCCAGAAGGCAGCTATCTTTCTTGTAACAATAGGTTCGGATATTTCATCGGAAATCTTTAAGTATTTGCGTGAAGATGAAATTGAAACGTTAACATTTGAAATCGCGCGTCTTGAAACAATAGACGCCGAACAAAAGGATGCCATCCTCCAGGAGTTCCAGGAGCTTATGATGGCAAATCAATTTATATCAACAGGCGGTATCGACTTTGCAAGGGAACTTTTGGAGAGATCTCTTGGAAGCCAGAAGGCAATCGACATAATTAACCGCCTTACATCATCGCTGCAGGTTCGTCCTTTTGATTTTATCCGCCGCACAGATCCTGCGCATCTTTTAAACTTTATACAGCAGGAACATCCGCAGACAATTGCGCTCATCCTTGCTTATCTTGAGCCTAACAAGGCATCCATTATTCTGCAGAATCTGCCTAATGAGGTGCAAAGCGATGTAGCGCGCCGTATTGCGACAATGGACAGAACAAGCCCTGAAGTCTTGCGCGAAGTTGAACGCGTTCTTGAAAAGAAACTTTCATCACTGTCAAGTGAAGACTACACTGCGGCAGGCGGCGTTGAAAGCATCGTTGAAATACTTAACCTTGTTGACCGCGCATCTGAAAAACAGATTATCGAAGCTTTGGAAGACGAAGATCCGGAACTTGCAGAAGAGATCAAGAAAAGAATGTTCGTATTCGAAGACATCGTTATGCTCGACGATCGCGCCATTCAGAAGGTTATGCGGGAAGTGGATTCTCAGGAACTTGCAAAAGCGCTTAAATCCGTTGACTCGGAAGTACAGGACAAGATTTTCAAAAATATGTCAAAACGCGCCGCCAGTATGCTTAAGGAAGATATGGAGTATATGGGGCCTGTACGGCTTAAAGACGTTGAAGAAGCGCAGCAGAAAATTGTATCCATTATCAGGCATCTTGAAGACACAGGTGAAATTGTTGTTGCCCGCGCCGGCGAAGATGAATTAGTTGTTTAGGTAAATGGGGAGTAGGGAATAGGGAATAGGGGTTAGGGAGTAGGGAATAGGGGTTAGGGAGTAGGGAGTAGGGAATTTCGTTTCCACCCCCCAATCCCCGCACCCCAATCCCCCAATCCCCGTACCCCAACCCCCGACCCCTAACCCCTAAACAAAAAGAGGGTATCTTATGTTAAAGGCTGTTTTCAGACCTAACGAACTTGTAGCGCTTCCTGAAAAGATCGTTATTAATTCTCCCACCTCATTTCCAGAAATAGCGCATTTATCTGTAATCGAAGATGAGGTTGAGGCCATTGAAGATGTTGAAGAATACAAGGGCCCTACTGCAGATGATCTGCGCCGCGAAGCTGAATTGTTTAAAATAGGATGGGAAGAAGAAAAAGAAAAAATGTTCTCAAACGCAAGAACAGAAGCGCAAAACATTGTAGAAAATGCGCAGAGAGCTGCATTTGAAGAAGTAAAAAGACAGACCGATGAAGCGCAGGTTATAAAACAGCAGGCAGAAGAAGAAGCGGAACGTATCATGGCTGATGCAAGGACAAAAGCAAATGAACTTGAATATGAGATAAGGCAGAACCTTGAAACAGAACGCAAAGACGCAAGAGAACAGGGAAAGGTAGAAGGCAGACAGGACGGTTACACAGACGGAAAGGCGGAAGTGGATCGTTTAATAGAAAGAACACAGATTGTGCTTGAACGCGCCCAGGACAAGAGGGGTGATATCCTAAGCGAAACAGAGAAGGAAATAATCGATCTTGTTCTTCTTATCGCGCGCAAAGTAATAAAAGTAATTTCTGAAAATCAAAAAGATATAATTATTTTTAATATAGTAGAGGCCCTAAGAAAAGTAAAAGCGAAGGGAAGCGTTATAATAAGGGTTAACCTTGCAGATCTAAAACTTGCTACGGAACACAAGCAGGATTTTATTAATTTGATGGAAGGAACAAGCTCAATTAATATTGTGGAAGACAGCTCTGTGGATTTGGGCGGCTGTATTATAGAAACTGATTTTGGCGAAATAGATGCGCGTATTGCAAGCCAGCTTGCGGAACTGGAAAACAGAATACTTGAAATTTCACCTATCAGTTCAAGGGTAAAAGGAAATACGCCTGTACCTGTTGTAAAAACTGCAAATTTAAACGCAGAGCTTGCCGCTGCCACAACATTGCTGGGAGTTTCCGCAGCATCTTTTACGCCGCCTCATGCTGAATTGGCCGCAAGGGTTGAATCAGAATCTGAAGACGATGAAGAAGAAGAGCAATTGTCACAGGGGGCAAACGCAGCTCTTACGGCTTCCGCGGCATTGGCAGCTCTTGCCACAATGGCGACAAAGGGTAAAAGGGAAGCGGACAGAAAAATAGCGGAAAAAATAGAAAGCCTTGGTATGAAAAGAAAAACAGATCCGGTCAAATAAAAATATAGCCGGAAAGTTTTTGCATGAAGAGGGAGGGGCTGCATGCAGGGATTATATTCTGAAAAAGATATAGAAACAGTAATTTTTGACAAATACATTGAATGCACAGATCGCACAGATCCAATAAAGTGCGTCGGCAGAGTCTCCAAAGTACAGGGTTTATTGATAGAAAGCCGCGGACCCCAGGCAATTATAGGCGAGATATGCAGAATAATGTCTCCAAAGGGAAGAGGAATTATAAGAGCGGAAGTTGTCGGTTTAAGAAATGAAACTGTGCAGCTAATGGCATATGAAGATACTGACGGGCTTGAAGTGGGAGATCGCGTTATAGCTCTTGGCACAAGGCTTGAAGTGCCTGTGTCGCAAAAACTTTTAGGCAGAGTGCTGGATGCATTTGGAAACCCTGCAGACGGCAAGGGCTCTATTGATTCAGTATGCATGTATCCGGCTCTTGCAAGCCCGCCTGACCCACTGAAAAGGCGGCGTGTAAAAGATCGTATAACAACAGGCGTGCGTGCGATAGACGGCCTTCTTGCTGCGGGAAAGGGGCAGAGGCTCGGCATTTTCGCAGGATCCGGGGTTGGAAAATCCACCCTTCTTGGAATGATTGCGCGTAACACAACGGCGGATGTCAATGTTGTAGCGTTAATCGGAGAGCGCGGTCGTGAAGTTAACGATTTTATTGAAAAGGATTTGGGCGAGGAAGGGCTTAAAAGAAGCGTGCTAATTGTAACGCCCGGAAACTCTCCGCCGCTTGCGCGCCTTCGCGGCGCATATGTTGCAACTGCTGTCGCAGAATATTTCCGGGATCAGGGGCTTGATGTTATGCTGCTTTTTGATTCTGTTACGCGCTTTGCCCGCGCGATGCGGGAAATTGGCCTTGCATCCGGTGAGCCTCCTGCGCAGAGAGGTTTTCCTCCAAGCATGTTCGATTCAATGCCAAAGCTCCTTGAAAGATCCGGCACATCGGAAAAAGGGAGCATAACGGGTTTTTACACAGTCCTTGTAGACGGCGATGAAATGGATGAGCCTGTTGCCGATACTGTTCGCGGTATTTTGGACGGCCATATCGTACTTTCAAGAAAACTTGCAGAGGCCCATCATTACCCGCCGATTGATGTTTTAAAAAGCATTTCGCGTCTTGCACCTGATGTATCGGGCGCAGCGACAAAAAAGGCGGCAGGTCTTATACGCAGAAACATGGCAGCTTACGCTGAAGCCGAAGATTTTATAAATATCGGCGCCTACCGCCCCGGTACAAATCCTGCAACGGATGAAGCCATAGCAAAACACAATGTAATAGAAGAATTTCTTATACAGGATATTAATGAGAGCGCATCCTTGGAAGAGACGCTTACAAGAATGTCGGAAATAGCAAATATAGAAATACCGGAAGAGGAAATGCTCGATACAAACATGAAACTTGCCGAGGCTGCAAGAGAACGCAAGGAACAAAGAGCAAAACCAGTGCAGGAAAAGGCAAGGGCTGCTCCCATGGAAGACACAGCCAAAGCCTTAAACAGCGTAGCTTCTTTATTTTCATCATTACCTGGAATGTCTGTGCTGGAAAATAATTAGAAATGAAAAAATTTAATTTTAAACTTGAAAAAGTTTTAAGAATTAAAAAATTCAATGAAGAAGAATGTAAAATGGCGCTTGGACAGGCAATAAGCGTCTTAAATTTAATTGAAAAGCAGATAATGCAAACCGCCGTAAAAAGGCATAACGCAGCCTCCCAGCGTTTTAATGATCCTGCGCAGATGATTTTCTGGGATACATATATTTTAAGACTGGAAAGGGAAGCCGAGCAGCTTGCAGAAAAAGCGGCGCAAGCGGAAATGGTTGTAGAAGAAAAAAGAGTTTTGTACCAGGAAGCCTACAAGGAATTAAAGGCGATAGAAAAGTTAAAAGAAAAACGCTACGAAGAATACCGCAAGGATTATTTTGTAAGTGAGATGAATCAGATAGATGAGCTAACTTCTGCAAGACAGATAATGAATCTTTAAAAATTCCACACAGAATTTCCTTGATTGTCAAAGCAACTAATTTTTTATAAAAAATACAAATAATATTAAAAAGAAATAACATCAGATAAAAATATGTAAAAATGCCATTTCGCATATCGTTTAAAGTAACCCAAGCCGCCGTCAAGCGGCGCAGCTTTTACCATGTGTTAAGCGAAGTGGCGGTTTGTAAATTTCCTAATTTGTATTTTCTAATATGCTTATCCAATCTCTTGGACCGTATAAAAAACGTTCAACATTTATTTCTTTTTCTTTTACTTTAAAAAATAACATATAATTTTTTACCATTGTGAATCTAAAACCTTTTATTGCCAAATGATCAACTGGCACTTTGGGATAAATAAATGGATTAATTTTTATTTTTTTATACATCTTTTTTATTTCTTCATATAATTTTTTTGCCGCAATTGGGTTTTCCAAAACATTATTTATATAATTAATAGATGATTCCACATCTTCATATATATAATTTGAAAATTTTAATTTATGCATTTTTAAACAATAAATCTAATTTGTTATCCATTTCTTCTTCTGTTAAATAATTACCTTTTTCAATATCTTTATCCGCTTCTTCCAATAAATTTACCAAATTTCGTATTCCCGTAATTTCTTCATATATTTTAATATTCATAACAGCAATATCACTTTCTCCGTTTTTGGTTATAATTACAGGTTCATTATATTTATGACAAAAATCAGAAATAATATAATATGAATTTTTAAATTCTGTTATTTCCTTTACGACAGGCATATTTCCTCCAGAAATTATTTGATTAATTTTACATTTTCTTTGATGTATTGTCAATTGCAATATATTTTTTTGCAAATTTCTTGCCACTTCGCATAACACATGGTTAGCGCTGAAGGCGCTGTTTGCGCCCTCGGGATCAATATTAAACGTTACACGAAACGCCACAAAAGTGTATGAAAAAGTATACACCTAGGTATGACTAAATTTGGTATTGAATATTGACAAAACGATCTAAATATGGTATTATATAAGAATAGGAGATTTTATGATTAATTTAATACAAGATATTAGACCAATATCTTATGTAAAATCCCACACCGCTGAGATTTTAAAACAAGTTGGAGAAAAAAATAACCCAATTGTAATAACTCAAAATGGGGAAGCTCGGGCTGTTTTAATGAATGTAAATTATTATCAGAATATAATTGATACAATAAATTTAATCAAAATTTTATCCATAGGGAAAAATGATATAAAAAATGGAAGAATTTATTCCCATGATGAAGTTAAAAATAAAATAAATTCAATATTGGACTAAATAAATATGAAACATGAAATTATTTGGTCAAAAGATGCTGGAGATGAACTTGTTGATATTATTTCATATGTAAAATATAACACTGGAAACATTACAGCAAAAAAAATTAATGATAAAATAATGAATGAAGTAGAACAAATATCGGAAAATCCGGAAGGAAGAAAAATAGCTCCATTATTAAGGGAATTCGGAGTAAATCATATTCATCAATTTAATATAAGTCCTTGGATAATATACTATAAATTGGAAAATAATAAAATGGAAATTATATCCATAATAGACGGAAGAAGAAATTTAGAGGAAATATTATATAAAAAAATAATGGATGGAAAAATAGTATAAAAATGCCATTTTGTATAGCTGGTCTTATTTTAGGAGCAAAAAAGAAAGAAAATAGCGAACAAAACCTGGAAAAACAGGAGAAATAATATGTATTTAATTCTTGGAATGCTTATTGTTGGACTTCCAATTTTAGCCATTGGTTGTTTTGCTGCTTGGCGTGAACGCCAATATGAAAAACAGGCATAATTCTCTTATTCCTCTTTATGATCTCTATCCTGAGACGAATGACTGTGTGGCAAAAAGAATTCTTTCGCTTTACATCCTTATTTAGACATATACGAAGTCTCTCAACTTTCGTCTAACGTTTAAGATTGGCGGAACCCGAGTCGCCCTCAGGCTCAGCGTTGATCGTGTGTTATGCGAAGTGGCATTTTTATATTATCCCTTCTATTGCATCTTCTTTTAATATATTTTGCCAATCTCTTTTGCTATACATAAACCTTAATGCTGTAACAATATTATTAAATTTTAATTTTTTATCTTTGTTTTCATTTACTCTATAAAATATTGAAAAATTTTTTAAATTTATGGATCTAACCTTTAAAGAAGCTAAAAACGCATCCTGAACAAAAGACCTTGAAAAAGGGTTTTCCTTTATATATTCAAATTTTTTTAATAATTCTTCTTTTAAATTATCAGCAGCCATTGGCGCTTCAATTGTTTCTTTAATATACTTATGAGCAGCTTTTATGTCACTTTTTATTGTTTTTGAGTGCATTAATTGGTTCAATTTTTTTTCCTATAAATTATTAATAAATTCCGTCATTTCTTCTTCTGTTACTATATCTCCATTTTCAATATCATTTATACCTACCTGAATAGCCTGATATAATTTTAGCTTTCCAACTAATTCTTCATAATATGCAATACTCATTACAGCCAAATCCCCTTGACCATTTTTCGTAATAAATATTGGTTCCCTGTAATTATGGCAAAATTCTGATATTTCACTATAATTATTGCGTAAATCTGCGCTTTTCCTGATCGCTGGCATAATACCACCCCATAAAAATTATTTGTTAATTTAATATATCATTATTTTGATATATTGTCAACGGGTTATTTTTCTCAATTTTTTGCCATTTCGTATAACGCACGGTAACTGCTGCGTAGGCGTTAAACCAAGCGGTGAAAACCCCTCATTTTGTAAGTGAGATGAATCAGATTGATGAGCTAACTTCCGCAAGACAGATTATGAATCTTTAATAATTCCACACAGAGGCAGAGTATCTGTGTGGAATTATCTAATTACTGTTTTACCCAGGAAGGATTACTTCCAGGATTAACTGTTGTGTATGTTCCTGCACCTCCGCTTGGAGAAAAATAGACATCTCTTAAATCTCCGGGGAATGAGTCATCTTCGCTAAAATTTGCAGGAGCAATCGTACCTAGTGTTATACTGTTAAGGCTGGTGCAATTAAGGAAGGCATAATAACCAATACTTGTTACCAATGGAAAATCAACTTCTGTAAGGCTGGTGCAACCAGCGAAGGTTCTATTATCAATACTTGTTATTAATGGGAAATTAACTTTAACAAGGCTGGTGCAATCAGCGAAGGCATCATAACCAATACTTGTTACAAATGGAAAATCAACCTCTGTAAGGCTGGTGCAATCAGCGAAGGCAATATAACCAATACTTGTTACCAATGGAAAATCAACTTCTGTAAGGCTGGAGCAACCAGCGAAGGTTCTATAATCAATACTTGTTATTAATGGGAAATTAACTTCAACAAGGCTTATACAACCAGCGAAGGCACCATAACCAATACTTGTTACCAATGGAAAATCAACTTCTGTAAGGCTGGTGCAACCAGCGAATGCCATTTCACCAATACTTGTTATCAAAGGAAAATTAATTTCTGTAAGGCTGGCACAACTTTCGAAGGTACTATCACCAATACTTGTTATCAAAGGAAAATTAATTTCTGTAAGGCTGGTTGCAGCGAAGGCACCATAACCAATACTTGTTACCAATGGGAAGTTTACTTCTGTAAGGTTTGTACAGTTATTGAAAGCATTATTGCCAATATTTGTTACCAATGGGAAGTTTACTTCTGTAAGGCTTGTACAGTTACGGAAAGCTTCATCGCCAATGCTTGTTGCCAATGGGATATAAACCTCAACAAGGTTGGTACAGTAATAAAAGGTCTCATTGCCAATACTTGTTACCAATGGAAAATCAACTTCTGTAAGGCTGGTTGCAGCGAAGGCACCATAACCAATACTTGTTACCAATGGAAAATCAACATCTATAAGGCTGGTACATACACCGAAAGCTCTGTTACCAATGCTTGTTGCCAACGGGAAATTTGCTTCTACAAGGCTTGTACAGTTAGCGAACGCAACATCACCAATACTTGTTACCAGTGGAAAGTTAATATCTGTAATGTTTGTACAGTAAGCGAAGGCACCATCGCCAATGCTTGTTACTAACGGGAAATTAACTTCTGTAAGGCTGCAGTAAGCGAACGCCCAATCGCCAATACTTGTTAACAAAGGGAAGCTTGCTTCTACAAGGCTGGTACAGTCAATGAAGGCACTATCACCAATACTTGTTACCAATGGGAAGTTGACTTCGACAAGGCTTTCACAGCTACGGAAGGCTTCATCACTAATAGTAGTTACCAATGGAAAGCTTACTTCTACAAGGCTGGTATTGAAGAATGCATTATTACCAATACTTGTTACCAATGGGAAACTTACTTCTACAAGGCTTGTACAGTAACGGAAGACTTCATCATCAATACCTGTTAACAACGGGAAGCTTACTTCCATAAGGCTTGTACAGTAATGGAAAGCTAAATTGCCAATACTTGTTACCAATGGGAAGCTTACATCTACAAGGCTTCCACAGTAACGGAAGGCCTCATCGCCAATACTTGTTGCCAACGGAAAGCTTACCTCTGTAAGATTTGAACAACTAAGGAAAGCTTCATCACCAATATTTGTAACTAACGGGAAACTAACTTCTGTTAGGCTTGTACAGTTACGGAAAGCATTATTGCCAATACTTGTTACTAATGGGAAGTTTACTTCTGTAAGGCTTGTACAGTTATTGAAAGTATTATTGCCAATATTTATTACCAATGGGAAGTTTACTTCTGTAAGGCTTGTACAGTTACGGAAGGCTTCATCGCCAATGCTTGTTGCCAATGGGAAGCTTACTTCTACAAGGCTTGTACAGTTACGGATAGCACTATTACCAATACTTGTTACCAATGGAAAGCTTACATCTTCAAGGCTTGTACAGTTACGGAAGGCTTCATCGCCAATGCTTGTTGCCAATGGGAAGTTAGCTTCAACAAGGCTAGTACAGCTATGGAAAGCACCATCGCCAATACTTGTTACTAATGGGAAGTTAAGTTCTGTAAGGTTTGTACAGCTATAGAAAGCATTATTGCCAATGGTGGTAATCTTTCCGCTTATGTTTTTTAAGTTATCAAAATAATAGAATGCATGTGTATTTTCGTTCCAATCTCCATCTGGGATACTCGTTGCAACTTCAGGCAGAATAAGCGAAACAATTCTATCCTTTCCAGTTTCGACAGAAGGATCTGGATTGAATATATAATTACCTGTATCTCCAACCATACCGCATAGCGAAAGATCAAGGGATACATACTTGCCTCTTGTTTCCAGGATATCCAGCAGTTGCTGCCAGTTGCTTTGTGCATCTGTCATAATGCCAAGATTTATAGCCAGGGTAAGATTAACAGGATCATCTGCTGAGCTGCCATTTAATGCCTGTGACAGGTATTCATCTATATCCGCCAAATTTATAAGCGCATCGATTGTATATGTAAAAATTTTATCTGAAAAAGTTTTTACATAGGAGCTTTCCAAAGCCTTGTAGATATGCAAAATCTCGGTAATTTTTATATTGTCCTGCGCGCTTGTAAACTCAAAAACCACACGGTATTGTCCGGCCTGCAAATCATCAATTAAACTGTCAGGATTAACTAAAATATTAATTGTATCTATTAAAGTTTCGGTTTCATTATATATATGGAAGATCTTCATTTGCGCGGTATCAAAACTGCCTTCAAATTCAATTTCCCAGCTGAATGTTCCCAGGCCTTCTTCTATAGGATAAAGTTCAATATTAACACTCGGGTTTGTTAAGGGTACTGTTATAGTTTCTGTCTTGCTTTTTGCAGCTTCTATATTCCCTGCAAGAAACGCTGTAATTATTAACTCCCATGTGCCAACATCTAAATCGACAAGGCCTGTTGTTTCACTCCAGGTTTCATCAAAGCTTGTGTTGCCGCCGGTTTTAGCGGTGAACTCAAGTTTATATTCGATAAAATCGGGCCATTGGCTTGGCATAATAGTGCGCCCCTGCCCGTTTATAGTTAGCATAAGAGTTGCAGAGCCTGTTTGTGGAGGTTCCTGACATCCGGAAAAAGCGAACAGGACAAGGCAGAAAAGAATCGCAATACCGCAATAAAATAATTTTATATTTTTCATTGTTTATCTCCTTAGAAAAGCTTTACTTCGAATATGACAATCTTGCTGTAAAGCTTGCCGTCAATTTTTACTTCTACCGTTATTTGATACTGCCCAATCTTGTTATAAACAGATGAACTTACAGTAAGTATCTCACCGGAGCTTCCGGAAATACCGGCGCTAATTTGCTGTCCGTTGTAATACCACTTAATGCTTCCAGCATCGAATAAGGATGCGTCGTTAACAGTAATAATTGAAGATGCTAACTTTTCTGCACTTTCTACTATATAAATAGTCGGTGCCGAAATTGACGGCACATTAATGTCTGTAAAATCCGCAAGGGAAATATTTGTCTGTGTTGAATTATTTGTGCAGTCGCCATCGCAATCAATCTCGCCGCAAATGTCGCATTCGTTATCGCCGACTTCGCAATCGCAATCAATCTCCTCGCAAATGTCGCATTCGTTATCGCTTATATCGCAGTCACCGTCGCAATCAATCTCGCCGCAAATGTCGCATTCGTTATCGCCTGTTTCGCAGTCGCCCTCGCAGTCAATTTCACCGCAAATATTGCATTCGTTATCGCCTGTTTCGCAGTCGCAATCAACTTCGCCACAAATATCGCATTCAGTGTCGCCGGCTTCGCAGTCGCAATCGATTTCACCGCAAATATCACATTCGTTATCGCCCGTTTCACAATCGCAATCAATCTCGCCGCAAATGTCGCATTCGTCATCATCTCCTGAAGGAGTCCATTTTGCATACAGATTTAAATTGCCCGTAACGGGATTTGAAAAGTTATACAATACCGATAACCCGGCATCGGAAAACCAGCCGCCAAATGTGTTGTCTATTTTGGCGGGAGGAGGCGTTGGGGCTGCAAGCAGCGCTCCTTTCTCTACCTTGTCAGGATACAAGCTGCCGCCTGCCGTTACACCGCCGTTTAGGTGCCAGCTAATGTTCCAGTATTCAGCGCTAGCAGGAGGGGTGTCATCACAGGCAGCCAATGAAAGTATAATTATTACTGTAATAGTAATAATGTTAAAAAACGCTTTCTTCATAAAAGCTCCTTTAAAATAAAATCAACATACAGCCAATATATATCAACAATACGTTGATTGTCAACGTAACTAAATTTTTTATATCATATTTGTTATCAACCGGTATACCTTCTGGGTAATGGCCCTCTTCTAGAATCAATAAAAATGGTGAAATGGCAAATCTACGGGAAATATTAGCAAGCAATCTAAAGGAAAACCGCCGGAAATGCGGCATTACCCAGTCAAAGCTGGCGGAAAAAGCGGAAATTTCTACACAATATATAGCCATGATCGAATTATCACGGCAATTTCCGACGCCGGAAGTGCTTGAACGTATTGCCCTTGCCCTTGGAATTGAGGCTTATCAGTTATTTAGCGTCCCTGCTTCTATAGAAAGTTCCATGGAAAAACTTCAAAAAGAAATTATCCGCGAAATAAGGGATGTAATTACTGAAATGCTGGAAAATGATCATCCCGGCAGGCAAAAAAAGACAGAAACAGACGAATAATCCTCCTTACCAAAACAGAAAAACATCAATATAATCATTCATATGAAAACAATAATTAAAATTATAGCTCTTTTAATATTTACATCTCTTGTTTCAACTTGCGCGACAATATCAAAAGTTGATTACGGCGGGCTGGGAAGGGGACGCGACAGTGTGCCTCTTTCCGGCAGGGTATTGTCTGGGCACCTTCCCAACGGACTTCGTTATTATATACTGGAAAACTCTCTTCCGGAAAACCGCGCGCATCTTGCCCTTGTTGTAAATGCAGGTTCTGTGCTTGAAAGGGAAGATGAAAGAGGTTTTGCGCACTTTATAGAACATCTTGCATTTAACGGCACTGCGCGTTTTCCGAAACTGGAACTGGTTGAATATCTTCGTTCCCTTGGAATGCGTTTCGGCGCTGATGCGAACGCTTATACATCCTATGACGAAACCGTATACCATTTTGATGTTCCTGTAGAAAATATTAACGGCGTAAAAAGTATTCCGCAAAGGGCGCTGGCCATTCTTGATGACTGGAGCTATGCTGTCAGTTTTAATGAAGAAGATGTGGAAAGCGAGAAAAGAGTTATTCTGGAAGAAATGCGCTCCAGGTTAGGTGCAATGGAAAGGGTAAGAAGGATTACTCTTCCAATCCTTTTTGAAGGCTCCGCATTCGCAGACAGGCATCCGATAGGGCTTTCGCATATTATAGAAAACGCAACATCCGGGCAGTTAAAAGAATTTTATGACCGCTATTATACAAGCGATAATATGGCTTTAATTTTTGTAGGTGATTTTGACGGAAAGGCTCTGGAAAAAGACCTTGCAAGGCATTTTAACATGCCGAGGGCCGCGCAGAGAGTGAACCGTCCGCGCAATGAACTGCCTCCGCCGAAAAACGGCAATTTCAACATAGAAATTATTACAGATCAGGAGCTTACATCATCAAGCTACATGATTTATTACAAACAGAAACAGGGAGAAAAAAGGGGAACAATTGCCTATTACCGCAAGAGTATAATTGATTACCTTATAAGCTTAATGATTTCAGCGCGGTTTAATGAGAAGACATCAAATCCTGAAGCTGCGGCAACTGAATCCTGGGGTGGTATCTGGAACTGGTCTGAAAACACTTCCTTTTATTCATTGGGAACACAGCCAAAGACGGGAAACGCAGAACAGGCTCTGAAGGAATTGCTTTTGGAAAAAGAAGCGGTCCGCCGTTTTGGGTTTACGGAAAGTGAGTTTATCCGCGCAAAATTAAATCTTGTATCGTATATGGAAAGAATGTTATCTGAAAAGGACAGAACGGAATCACGTACTTTTGTAAGAGGGTTTACAAATAACTTTTTATACGGCGAAGATATGGCGGATATTGAATGGGAAGTAAATGCCGTTAAATCAATTCTGCCGGGGATTACATTAACGGAAATATCCCGAAGCGCAAGGGATTATTTTGCCGCAAATGATATTAATTTATTTTTAATTGCTCCGCAGGCGGAAGAAAGCAGCTTACCCTCCAAGCAGAGGATTTGGCAGATATTTAACGAAGCACAGTATGAACTCATTACGCAGAGAAAAGATTTTTCTATTTCCGGCGAGCTGCTGGAGAGCATTCCTGTTCCCGGAAATATATCTAATGAAATAATCGATTCGCAGACAGGTGCGCATATTATTACTTTGTCAAACGGAGCAAGGGTTATTTTAAAAGAGACTGCAAACAGAAATAACGAAATAATAATGTATGCAATGGCATTGGGGGGAACAAACAATGTTCCGCCGCAAGAAAATTTATCCGCAAGATTGACTGCGGAAATGGTTAATGTATCGGGTTTGGGTCCTTATTCTCGCACAGAACTTGTAAACAAACTTGCAGGAAAGCAGGTTTCAGCTTCCTTTTGGTCATCAACAAGTTACAGGGGTTTTCAGGGGTCATCTACTACTCAGGATATTAATACACTTTTTGAAATGATACATTTATTTTTTACACAGCCAAATCTTGACGAAAGGGCGATAAGCGCCATGATTGATCAATACAGGACAAGCCTTATTCATCAGGAAGATAATCCCCAGCAGTTTTTTTCGCGCGAGTTATCAAGAATTATTTTTGGCGGACATCCAAACTATAAACCATTTGAATTGGAGGATATGGACAGGGTATCTGTAGAGCATGCAAATAAATATTTATTAAGATGTATAAATCCTGCAGATTACACTTTTATTTTTACAGGCAATCTGGATATTGATGCCATGCGCCATTTATTGGAATTCTATATTGCTTCAATTCCCAATTCAGCTTCCATGAGAAACTGGGAGAGCCTGGAACTAAAAAGACCCTCCGGAGGCAGAAGGACAATTTACAAGGGGATTGAACAGAGAACCATGGTTTTCCTTGCATGGTTTGCGCAGGGAGCGCCAGGTTTTGATGAGCACAGAAATCAAACGGCTTCTGTTTTAACAGAATATATTAACATTGTTCTAAACGATGAAATACGTGAAAAGATGGGAGGCGTATATTCAATTTCTTCTGGAGTATCAATCAGTGTAATTCCGATGAGTGAGAACATGCTGACTGTTTCCTTTGTATGCGATCCTTCACGCGCGGATGAGTTAATAGCCGCTGTAAAAAATCAGCTTTTAAACCTGACAAGACAGCCATTAGATACAGATATTTATAACAAGGCAAGAGAGGCCTTGCTGATGGGACATGAAAGATCGATGCAGCAGAATTTGCATATTGCGCAAAGTTATGCCAATTCATCGGTTCTCTATTCAACAGCGCTTAACAGGCTTAACCTAAGGCCTGATGTTATAAGGTCAGTTACTGCGCAGAATGTGCAGGCACTAAGCCGGCAGATTCTTTCAATTGAGCCAATAGAAATTGTACTGTTTCCAGATAGATAGTATAGGAGAAACCTTGAAATAATGAATATTTGCATATAAAATGAAATTTGCATGAAAAATTTCGTCCACCTCCATGTGCATTCGGATTATTCTCTTGCCGACGCCTCTGTTAAAATAAAAGACCTTGTAAGACGCGCAGAGGAATTGGGGATGTCCCATATTGCCCTTACTGATCACGGCAATATGTTCGGCGTTATGGAATTTCTTGAAGCCTGCGAAGAAAGAAAAAACAGGGTAAAGCCGATTATTGGCTGCGAAGTATATGTCTCTCCTTTCTCGCGTATGGAAAAAAGCGGAGCGGAACATGAGAACAGATACTTTCATATGGTTTTACTTGCATATAACAGAACAGGCTACTTTAACCTTGTTAAAATATGTTCACTGGCTTACACAGAAGGTTTTTATTACCGCCCGAGGATAGACAACGAACTTTTGGAAAAACATCATGAGGGCTTGATTGCTCTTTCAGGATGTATCTCAGGTGAAATACCGCATCTAATTCAGGCAGGTAAAAACGAAGAAGCGCAAAAAAAAGCTGTTTTTTACCGCGACCTTTTCGGCAGGGACGAATATGGTGAGCCATGTTTTTATCTTGAGATACAGGATCATGGAATTCCTGCAGGAGGAATCAGGGGAGAGGGACTATCCCAGAAAGAGACAAATGAAGTCCTTGCAAAAATAGCCTTAAGTACCGGCATACCTTTGGCAGCGACAAACGATGTTCATTATCTAGACAGAGAGGACTTTGTTGCGCATGACATCCTTTTGTGTATTGGAACTGCAAAGGCAAGATCAGAAGAAAAGCGCAAAAAATATTTCGGGGATCAATTTTATCTTAAATCACAGGAAGAGATGGCATCTCTTTTTATAGATTATCCTTCTGCGGTTGAAAACACATCTCTTATTGCAAAAAGATGCATAACAGATGTTCCGAAAATTGAAGTAAAAGAGCTGCCTTTTTATCTTCCGAACTTTGACATTCCGGAAGGTTTTAAAGACGCTGATTCTTTTCTGCATCATCTTGCAAAAGAAGGGCTGGAAAAACGCTACAGGGATAAAATGTCAGCTAACGGCAGGGAATGGGAAGAAATTAAAAAACGCGCAGCCTTTGAACTTGATACAATAATAAGCATGGGCTTTACAGGTTATTTTTTAATTGTTGCTGATTTTATCAACTTTGCAAAGGAAAAAGGCATTCCTGTCGGCCCCGGCCGGGGATCCGGAGCGGGCTCCATTGTCGCATATGCGCTTAGAATAACTGATATAGATCCTTTAAAATACAATCTTCTTTTTGAGAGGTTTTTAAATCCTGAACGCATCTCCATGCCGGATTTTGATATTGATTTTGCGAATTACGGCAGAGATGATGTAATTCAGTATGTTACGGAAAAATACGGAAAAGAAAGAGTAGGGCAGATTATCACATTCGGAACATTGGGCGCAAAGGCTGTAATAAAAGATGTTGCCCGCACACTGGGTATATCAATTCCGGAATCAGACATGATATCAAAGCTTATTTCCAGGGGCCCTGATGTAACATTAAAAAAAGCCTTTGAAGATGAAAAAAAATTAAGAGAACTTGAAAAGGATCCAAGATACACAGAATTGTTTGAGCTTGCCCGTAAACTGGAAGGATTAAACAGGCACTCTTCATTGCATGCTGCAGGAGTTGTAATAGGCAGGCTTCCCTTGGTTGATTTGGTTCCGCTTTATCAGGAGCGCGATGATTCAAAAACAGGCAAACCCGGAGCCGTCGCAACCCAGTACAGCATGAATTACCTGGAACCCTGCGGCCTTGTAAAAATGGACTTTTTGGGTTTGAAAACACTTGATGTAATACAGCATACACAAAGGCTGATACAAAAAAGAGGCGGAAAATATTCTGATTTCTGCGTAGAAGATGCGCCTGAGGATGACAAAAACACATTTAAGATGCTGGGAGAGGGAAACAGCTACGGAATATTCCAGTTTGAATCTGACGGAATGCAGAATATTCTTAAACAGACAAAGCCAGGCTCAATAGAAGATTTAATTGCGTTAAACGCAATGTACAGGCCGGGACCAATGCAGAATATCCCGCGCTTTGTAGATTCAAAAAACGGAAAGCAGAAAATTGTATACCCTGATCCAAGCCTTGAAGGTATTTTAAAAGAAACCTACGGCGTTATTGTTTATCAGGAACAGGTAATGGAAGTTGCAAAAATAATTGCAGGTTACAGCATGGGAAAAGCAGACCTTCTGCGCCGCGCCATGAGCAAAAAGAAAAAAGAAACACTCGAAGAAGAAAAAATACCTTTTATAGAAGGCGCCTTAAAGCAGGGATTTTCGGCCAAGAAAGCCGGGGAAATATACGATATGCTTGTTCCCTTTGCAGGATACGGATTTAATAAAAGCCATTCTGCGGCATACGCTGTTATTGCATATCAGACTGCCTATTTAAAAACAAACTTTCCCGCGGAGTTCATGGCAGCTAACCTTACAAATGACATTCACAGCGCAGACAAGGACAAGCTTTCAAAATGCATAGACGAAGCAAGAAAAATGGGTATTCGCGTTGAGCCTCCGGATATTAATAATTCGGACAGGCTTTTTACGGTAGTAAACGGACGCATCATTTTTGGTTTTTTGGGAATTAAGGGCCTTGGCGAAGCATCTGCGCAGGAAATTGTAAGAGCAAGACAGAATGAACCTTACAGGAGTTTTATCGACTTCCTTGACAAGGTTGATATAAAGGCAGTTGGAAAAAAGGTAATAGAACTGCTTGTTCAAACAGGAGCCTTCGACAGTTTTGGAATAACGCGGGAAACGCTTACAGGAAATCTGGAGCGCGCGGTAGATTATGCTTTTAAAAAGAAGGAAGATGAAAAATACGGACAGTCAAGCCTGTTTGATAATGCCGCAGAAACGCAAATGCCTGATTTTAGTTTTACTGAGCATCCTCCCGTAAGCAGGGCTGACAGGCTGAACATGGAAAAACAGCTTATAGGATTTTATTTTTCCGGTCATCCAATGGACGAATACAAGGAACTGTGGGAAAAGTGCGTTAAGGCAAACCTGGGAGAAATTGAAAGCATAAAAACAGGAAATTGCATTCTTGTCGGCATAATAAAAAATATAAAACCGATAACTACATCAAGGGGAAGCAGGATGGCCTTTGCCTCCATTGCAGATTATAACGGAGAAATCGAAGTAACATTTTTCTCAGGCCCGTGGGAAAAATGCCAGAATCTAATTAAGAATGATGATGTAGTCATATTAAAGGGCAGAATTGATTATCAGAAAGACAAGGACAAGTACAGTTTTTTGGCTGAAAATATAATTGAAAAACAGGAAGCCCTTGTTATAATAAACGAACAGAAGGAACAGGACGAAAAAGAGCTTGATATACACTTAAGGCTCTATGAAGGATCTTCTGATAACAGGGAAGAGTTAAATCAATTGCGTGATTATCTTGCGGATAATTGCGGTACATGTACGGTTTATATTCATATTCCCTATTCAGGCGGAGAGAAGATAATTAAAGCAATGTCCGGACTGGATACGAAACCCGGCAGTGATGCTGTTAAAGGACTTGAGAACATCAAGTGCGTTGCGAAGGTATGGAGGAATTAATGCGTGCAATATTCAGTTTTTTGGCTTTCGCAGCCGGTATATATTCAATATTGATATTTGTAAGGATAATAATTTCATGGTTTGCAGGAAATGTATTCGGCAAACCTGCAGAAATATTAAAAAAAATAACTGATCCTTATTTAAACTGGTGGCGTAAGAATCTAAAATTACAATTTGGTTCACTGGATTTTTCAGCGGTTGCGGCAATTGTTTTTTTATCTCTGCTTCAAAATATATTATTTACGCTTTCAGTCTCCCAGATGATTACGATTGGTTTAATACTGGCTCAGATACTGCTGTCGTTATGGACAATTATTACATTTATAATTGGTTTTATAATGGTAATTATAATTCTGCGTCTTTTTGCATATCTTACAAACAGAAATATTTACAGTAATTTCTGGAGAGTAATAGATTCAATTTACCAGCCTTTGATGTACCGCATGAACAGAATAATATTTGGAAATAAAATAGCAGGCTTTATGAAAGGAATGATTATTTCACTTTTATTACTGGCTCTGTTAATGTTTGGCGGAAGAATAATCATTAACCTTATTGCGGGTTTTCTTGCAAGATTGCCTGTATAATGTTTATAAGATTGCTTTGCGAAAGCGTAAATTCAATTGGAGCGGTAAAAAGTTCATTTGTTCCAAAGCTTGCAAAACTTAAAATTAATACAATAGCGGATCTCCTTCATCATTATCCGCGGGACTGGCAGGACAGAAGAAACAAAATTCTTTTAAAAGATTATTTAAGCGCCAAAGTATGCACTGAAGTAACTGTTTTTGCAAAGGAATGGATTGGTTACGGCAAAAAGAAAATATTAAAAGTATATGTAGAAGATGAAAGCGCGCAGGCCTCTCTTTTGTTTTACAACCAGCCGTGGATGGCAAAGCAAATTTCAGAAGACATGAAATTCATGATTTTTGGAAAATTCTTCTGCAAATACGGCGAAATACAGTCCAGTTCATTTGAAATGGAAACTATATCACCGGAGTCAGGTTTTGGGAAAATAATGCCTGTCTATCCTCTGACATCCGGCATTAAAAATCCAATGATGTGCCGTTTTATTTCCGGCGCAATTAAAAAATACGCAGACAGTATTGAAGATGAGCTTCCCCTGGAAATAATTGAAAAGGAAAAACTGCTTTCAAAAAAGGATGCAATTAAGGAAATTCATTTTCCATCTTCTTTTGATTTGCTTGAAAAAGCAAGGAAATCACTTATTTACGAGGAATTATTTTACCTTGAAGTAATGGTAGCAAAGCGCGCGCTTGAAAGAAAGAGAAAAAATGTTAATAAACCCATTACCTGCAAAAATGAGGGTTTAAATTTTTCTGCTCTCCAGCAGCGGTTAATGGAAAGATTACCGTTTAAATTGACAGAAGGGCAGAAAACGGCAATTACCGAAATTAACCGTGACATGGATGCAAACATTGGCATGGCCCGTCTATTACAGGGAGATGTAGGTTCCGGAAAAACGCTTGTCTCTTTTATGGCTGCGCTAAAAGCTGTTGAACCCGGCGAAGGAAGTAAAAGAGGGCAGGCGGCAATTATGGCTCCGACAGAACTGCTTGCAAGACAGCATGCGGAAAACGCAGGACGGCTATTGGAACCGGTAGGAATAAGAATTGCTTTTCTTACCGGAAATATAAAAACAGCAGGAAGAAGGGAATTATTAAAAAACCTTGCGCAGGGGAATATTGATATTGTAGTCGGAACTCATGCTCTTTTTTCAAAGGATGTAATATATAAAAATTTAAAACTTGCAGTTATAGATGAGCAGCACCGTTTTGGAGTAACGCAAAGATCCTTTATAATGACAAAGGGAGAATCGGCGGATCTTTTAATGATGAGCGCTACGCCCATTCCCCGTACTCTGGCATTGACTGTTTTCGGCGATATGGATGTTTCTGTAATTAAAGATATGCCGCCCGGAAGAAAAAAAATAATTACGCATCTTGCAAGGGAAGCCAATGAAAAGAAAGTATATGATTTTGTAAGAGGGCAGCTTGAAAAGGGAAGACAGGCTTATTTTGTCTATCCTTTTATTGAATCAGAAGATGAAATTAAAGATGCTGTATCCATGGCCCAGAGGCTCTCAACGGAAATATTCAGGGAATACAATGTTTCACTTATTCATTCAAAATTGACGGAAAATGAAAAGAAAGAAACAATGGATAATTTTCGCAGCGGAGAAATAAAAATACTGGCTGCAACAAGCGTTGTCGAAGTTGGGGTAGATGTTCCGAATGCAACATGCATGGTAATTGAACATGCGCAGCGTTTTGGTTTGTCTGCGCTTCATCAGCTGCGAGGGCGTGTAGGCCGAGGAAGCGAGCAGTCCTATTGCTTTTTAGTCTACAGCGATGAACTTACAGACGAGGGAAAAACCCGCCTGAAAGTAATGCTGGAAAACACAGATGGTTTTATAATAGCGGAAGAAGACTTAAAATTAAGAGGCCCGGGGCAAATTGCAGGAACCGAGCAGTCAGGATATCTTGTTCTTGGAATTGCAAATCCCATTCGTGATATGGATACGCTTGAAAAGGCGCGCAGCGATGTATTTTCAATTCTTGAAAACGATCCGGACTTGCTGCTTGAAAATCATCGTGTAATAGCAAGGGTTTTGGAAGAATCTCCTCCCTTTTCCAATGTAGATCTTTAATTTATAAAAATAAAAATATTTTAATTAAAAAAAGATTTCATTTTTTTCATAAACTCATCAGCCTGGTTTTCGTCTGCTTGCGCGTCTTCTTTTACCCTCTTGTGGATTGTAACAAGTTCATTCGGTATTTCATTAAGGAATGGGGATGCAGAACATTCAATTGTATTTTGCAGGCGGCGGCGTTTTTGGCAGCTTGTAATAACAAGTTTTTCCTGCGCTCTTGTAATTGCAACATAAAAGAGGCGACGCTCTTCCTCAAGGCTTCCGCCTGATTCATCGCTGTCAGAGTCTTCTATGCTTTTTTCGTGCGGAATTAATCCCTTTTCCGCGCCGGCAATAAAAACAACCGGAAACTCAAGACCCTTGGCCGAATGAATCGTCATAAGGTTGACTTTTCCTTTTGTATCATCTTCACCGTCATCGCGGGTGATAAGGCTGATCCTGTTAAGCCATGGGTAAAGGCCTGCATCAAGATTATCAGGATCATTCTCCCAATTTTCTATCATTTTTATAAAGTACTCTATATTGCTGTATTTCCATCTTGCTTTTTTTTCATCTTTGCCGTGTTCAAGCACAAGATAGCTCCAGTAATCGATATTTTCAACTAACATGCGTACGCAGGCGGATAGCCTCCATGGTTTTTTTTCCTCTCCTTTCCGCTCAAGAAAGACAGTGCGGAAATTTTCTATCATTAATGAAAACTCCTCAAGCTCTGTTGCCGCGCTTTCACTTTGAGTAGATCCGCCCTGGAAAAGGCCCTGCTGACCCTGACTGCGGCTGTAATTAAGCCTTTCAAGGGAGTCCCACATACCGATATGATTTTTTTTTGCAATCTCGCTTAATACGGCAACTGTATTTTTACCTATCCCTCTTCGGGGCGTATTTATAATTCTTAAAAGGCTTACATCGTCATCCGGATTTGCAATAACGCGCAGATAGGATGTTATATCTTTAATTTCTTTCCGCTGAAAAAAACTTGTTCCTCCCGATATCCTGTAAGGAATATTTTCGGCAAGAAATGATTCTTCTATGTTACGTGCAAGAGAGTTAGTCCTTGTAAGCACGCCGAAATCATGATATTTATAGTCATCCTGCAGCATTAAAGATCTTATCTGCGATGCAATAAAATCCGCTTCTGCAGTTTCATTTTCCGGAAAATAGAATTCAACAGGCTTTCCGCTGTCTTTAACAGACCAAAGGTTTTTTTCCTTTCTGCCTGTATTATGGGAAATAAGGCCGTTTGCGGCATTCAGAATGGTGGAGGTTGAACGGTAATTCTGTTCAAGTTTTATTTCGGCTCTGTCCGGAAAATCATTTTCAAACATAATTAAATTGCCGAAATTAGCGCCCCTCCATGAATAAATGGACTGATCATCATCGCCGACTACGCATATATTTGAATTTTTATCCATGCAGAGCAGTCTTAGTATTTTATACTGAATAATGCTAGTGTCCTGGAACTCGTCTACAAGCAAAAAGCGGTACTTTTTTCGGTATTTCTGCAAAATATCAATTCTGTTTTCAAATAATTCAAGGGGAATTGTCAAAAGATCGTCAAAATCTACAGCATTATAAATTTTTAATCCCTGCTGATACTCATTATAAACAACCTGCATATCCGCTGCGGTATTCCAGCTTGCAAGCCCTGTCTTTATCTTTGAAAAAAACTGGCTCAATGAATAAATATCAATTTTAGGCGAGTATAATTTGCATTCCCTCAGTGATTCCTTTATAAGAGACATCTTGTCAGTTTCATCGTAAATGGAAAAGTTTTTTCTGTAGCCAAGAGTTTCGCACTCTTCCTTTATTATTTTCAGGCCGAATGCATGAAATGTGCTTACAGTAAGGTTTTGAAGTTTTTTCCTTGTTAATTCCTTTATTCTTAATTCCATTTCACGCGCCGCTTTATTTGTAAAAGTAAGAGCAAGTATGGATGATTGAGGAATTCCCTTTTCCAGCATGTATGCAATACGGTATGTTATAACCCTTGTTTTCCCGGATCCGGCGCCTGCAATAATAAGTACAGGTCCTTCAATTGCAGTTACAGCTTTTATCTGCGGTTCGTTTAGTTCATTTTTAATATTTAATTTTGCCATAACATTTTTGCAATAAGTCTTCCTGCTTTCCCGCGATGGCTAAGAGAGTTTTTTTCTTCCGTGGAAAGTTCGGCAAGAGTGCGTCCAAATCCGGATACCAGAAAGACAGGATCGTAACCAAAACCGCCTTCTCCTCTCATATCACTCTTCCTTGCAATTTCACCTTCAAGTGTTTCCTGGACAAAATAAAACCTGTCATTACTGAACAGCAGAACCATTGCGCATATAAAACGGGCGGTGCGTTTTGGATTACTAGAGAGCTCTTCAAGCAGCAGTATATTCTGCTCGCGGCTTGTCAATTTTTTTTTGTCTGTGAATCCGTAATGCGATGAATAAACGCCGGGTCTGCCGTCAAGGGAATCAACGCAAAGACCTGAGTCGTCAGCTATAACAGGATCGTCATTGCCAAGAAGTTCTTTTAGCGCTCTTGCTTTTATAAGGGCATTTTCAAAAAAGGCGGTTCCCGTTTCCGCAGGATCAAAAGAAATGCCTTCTTCAGACGGGATCATGAGCTTTACATTGGGGACGGCTTCTTTAAGGCAGGATTCAAGCTCGTGTTTTTTGTGAGTATTGTTTGTAGCGAACCAGAGATTCATGCAGGTTATTGTAGACAATTTTTTATTTTCAATCTATACTAATTTAAAATTATATGAAAAAAAAATGTAAAAAGATATTATTCTTCTGTCTGATTGCCGTAGTGATATCGGTATCATGTACAAAATCAGAGCCTGAAATTACATACGGGTTTATCAATCTGGTGCTGTATCAGAGTGATGATCAGCCTGTTGAACATTTTTCATTTTTTATTATTCCTGAAGATGAAGACGGAATTGAAAACCTGGAAGAGCTGTATCTTTATCATGACAGGGAACAGCTTCAATGGAATATAAAAAGCGATGAATGGCTTCATTCAACGCATGATGGAAGGGACTGGATTGGAACGCGAAGCATAACTGCGGCGGGGGGCAGCCTTCCGCGCGGCGTTTTTAGGGCTGTTCTGATCAACAAAGGCGGAGAGAGTACGCAGCGCACTTTTACCTATGACGGAAGAATTCGTTTCCCCTTTCCGGAACTTGAAATAAGCGGCGGTGTTTATAATGTGACCTCGCTGTGGCCTGTTAACAGGCTTGTTTGCTATGACAGCTCCGGAAATTATTTAACCACTGTTACGCTTACCGGCAATTCAGGAAGCGTATCGCAGTTGAGGCTGCCGTCTTTGGTAAGGAGCGCAGCTCTTTGGGCGGAAGATGAAGCAAACGCGTGCAGCGCTTTTACATATGTGGTTCCGATTAATTAATGCTTAAAAGTTATGTGATACGAAAAGGGCATTACACTCAGGCCCAAAGAAAGGCATATGACTGTCTTTCGCAGAAATATTTAATTAATGTATCTGAATATCTGGACAAAAATGATAAATTGAACTTTGAAGATATATTCTCAAACAAATCCGGCGTAACTGTCGAAATCGGTTTTGGTTCAGGTATTGCAACGGCGGAAATTGCAGAGCAAAACCGGGATAAAAATTATATTGGAATAGAAGTTCATCGTCCCGGTATCGGAAGGCTGCTGCAGGAAATCGAAAAGCGCAATCTGTACAACTTAAGAATTATTGAATATGACGCTTATATAATTTTTGAAAAGCTTATCCTGCAGGACAGCCTGGAAGCAATTCACATTTTTTTCCCCGATCCCTGGCCGAAAAAGAGACATCAAAAACGCCGCCTTGTGCAAAAGCCTTTTACGCAGCTCATGGCAGGCAGCCTTATAAAGGGCGGCTATATATATATGGTTACTGACTGGGAGGATTATGCGCTTAGCGCGCTTTCACAGCTGACTGCAACCGGCGGATTAATAAATGCTGAAAATGGGTTTGCCGTGCCGCAGGGCTGGAGACCGGAAACAAGATTTGAACAGAAGGGACTTGAAAAGGAACATATTATAAGAGAGCTTTTTTTTAACAAAATATAGTAGTATAATTGACTTGTCCGGCAACCCGGCTGGTTGTTAAAAACAGGAGGATAATATGGCTTGTAATTTATCGAATCGTTTACGCGGAGTTAATATGGGCGGCTGGCTCAGCCAAATTGACGCTATACAGGAAAAGGATCCGCAAAAATTCCCTGGTATAGATAAACATATGGAAACCTTTATAACGGATAATGATTTTGCAAATGTAAAATTATGGGGTTTTGACCATGTGCGCATTCCGGTAGACTCATACCTGTTTTTTACAGACGATGACAAGGCAATAGAAAGCCGTATTGTCAATCTTGACAGAGCCGTAAATTATTCAAAGACAAGCGGACTTAAAATGATACTAGATCTCCATGAGTGTCCGGGACATGATTTTTCGGAAGTGACAAAAAGCCCTGTTCAAAAACTTTTTGCAGAAGATGACGCCTACATAAAAAAAACTGAAAAAATATGGGCCTATCTTGCCGAGCGTTACGGTGAAAATGAGCATGTGCTCTTTGAAACATTAAATGAACCTGTAGCTCCAACGCCGGAAATATGGAACAGTGTAAAGGACAGACTCTGCGCCCAAATACGCGCATTTGCACCGAAGTCAACGATAATTACAGGATCCAATATGTGGAACTGGCCGAACACATTCAGCAGCCTTACTCCCTTTAACGACGATAACATAATATACAGTGTGCATTTTTATGAGCCCCTTCTTTTTACTCACCAAAATGCGCCGTGGATAAATAATCCTGAAATAAAAATGGAAAGAACATATCCCTTTGATTACGGCCCCGGCTTTGTGCGCAAATACGGTTTTACGCAGTCAGAAGGCAAATGGGACAGGCAGAGGATTTTAAGCGAGTTTGAACCTGTCAGCGCTTTCAGCAAAAAGTTCAATGCTCCTGTTATCTGCAATGAGTTCGGCGTGTATACGCCGGTAGAGCTTGAGGCCCAGTTAAGGTGGTATAACGATCTTTTATCCGTTTTACAGGAGCTTAATATAGGTTTTTCATACTGGAATTACAAGAATCTTGATTTTGGAATAATCTCTATCGGAGAGAGCCTGCATGAAAACTTGAGTCAATACAACAACAGCCAGAGGATAAATAATCCTGTGCTTGAGGTTTTAAGAAAATACTAAGAAAATAGCTGTATGCTGCTTACTATTGATATAGGTACGTCAACATTTAAATCCGCGCTTTGGAGCTGTGAAAACAGGCGTTTATCGTATGCTTCAGTTCCGCTTTCCATAAGCGATGTACAAAAGCATGAAGCAGATCCGTCTCAATGGCTTTATGCATTTTCCAGATGCTGTAAAAAACTTGGCAGCTTAAAAAAAGTAGAGGCGATTATTATTAGCGGAAACGGCCCAAGTCTTGTTCCTGTATTAGGGGAGCCTGTTTTTAAAAACGGCCTGCATGTTCCTGCCGCCGCATCAAGGTTATGGCTTGACAGGCGCGCTGTAGAATACCAGGCGGATGTATCAAAAGTGATGGGCGGTTTTGTTGATGCAAGTTTTTTTCTTCCGAAAATTTTATATATAAAAAATAAAGAGCCGCAGTTATATGAAAAGACGAAGTTTTTCCTTGGATGTCCTGAGTATCTTGCCTATGCCTTAACATCCCGGGCGCGGACTGTTTTTCCATGCGATGGATATGATCGCTGGTTTTGGAATGATACAGTTCTTGAAAAATTTAAGCTGGAAAGGGAAAAATTCCCTGAGTATATCCGTCCAGGGGAGCAATTTGGAACAATTACTTCAGATGCCGCAAGATATTTTGGCTTTAGAAAAAATATTTGCGTTGTTTCAGGCGGACCTGATTTTTTTGCCGCTATTTTAGGAAGCGGGGTAACAGCTCCGGGACAAGCATGCAACCGAAGCGGATCATCCGAGGGAATAAATCTTTGTATGTTAAACCGCCCAAGAGATTCAAGGCTGTTGTTTTATGCGCATCCTGTTAAGCCGTACTGGAATCTTTCAGGAAACATAAATACAACAGGCAAGGCAATACAATGGGGAAGCGATCTTCTGGGAATTGAAAATATTAACGATTTTATTAAAACAGCGCAGAAAAGCGAAGCAGGATCAGGGGGACTTGTTTTTCTTCCTTACCTTGCAGGAGAAAGAGCGCCTGTATGGAAGTCTGCAGTACGCGCATCATGGAACGGAATTACCCTTTCTGCAGGAAGAGGCGAATTTGCAAACTCCATACTTGAAAGTATAGGTTTTGCAATAAGAGATGTTACAGGCTTAATGGAAGAAGCAGGGGGCAGGATAGAAGAATTGCGCGTAACAGGAGGGCTTTCCGGCTGCGAAAGATTAAACCAGATAAAGGCTAATATTACAGGAATTGAAGTGCTGGAAGGAGAATACAGGGAAACTGAACTCTTAGGTCTTGCGATAATAGGCGGCTGTTTTACAGGCAGATATTCGTCATTAAGAGAAGCGTCTTCTTCAAACATAAAAATAAAAAGACGCTATGAGCCAAATCATAAGAATAATGAACTTTACAAAGGGCTCTTTTGCGAATATGTAAAAATGAGAAATAACAGCAGCAGCGAAGATTTTACATAAATCCCGAAATTTAAGTTTTAAAAGCTCTCATTAATGGCACGGTTGCCATATTATAAATATTAATATAAATTAAAAACATCGGAGAGTTAGCATATGAAAAAGATATATCCTGCAGGCAGAATTATAACTGTACTTTTATTATTGTGTTTCCTTATAACATTAAGCTGTGAAAGGAAGAGCGCATTGCAGGAAAAAGACGGCTTTTCTATACTTGTTTTTATAACGGGAATTATCATAGGAAACCCTTATTATGAACTGCTTGCAGAGGGAGCGGCAGAATTTGCCCGGGATAATCCAAAAGTAAATATTAAGGTATACGAAGCCGGTGTTAATCAGGCGCTTTGGGAACAGCAGCTTGCGGAAATGGTATATGACGGCGGATATGATATTGTTATAGGCGCAAATCCGTCATTACCGGAAATATGCATAAATGTCGGCAGAATGTTTGCGGATCAAAAATTTATAATATTGGATGCGCACCTGGAAGGAAATCCGCAGATAAGAACATATCAGTATAATCAGTATGAACAGTCTCTTTTTCTTGGTTACCTTGCAGGCCTTATAACAACAAGCGATATGTCCCGGATAAACAGTCAGAAGAAGATCGGGTTTATCGCAGCCCAGGAATATCCGCTTTTAACAGGATATATGGTACCTGGATTTATAGAAGGCGCAAAGCTTGTCGATCCGCAGATTGAACTTGATTTCAGGGTAATTGGCTCCTGGGCGGATGCAAACAAGGCGGCTGAACTTGCAGATGCAATGATAAACAGCGGAGTTGACGTATTTACAGCGATTGCAGGCCTTGCTGCGCAGGGTATGATAAAGGTCTTAGCAGATAGGGGCGCGTATGCAGTCTGGTATAACACAAATGCATATAACATGGCTCCCGGCGTTATTGTCGGCTGCGGAATAATGGAACAAAAAAAGCTTGTAATGGAAATTCTTAAAAGCGCGCTTGCCGGTGAAATACAATACGGTATTTCAGATTCCCTGGGTGTAAAAGAAGGTTATCTTGGATTTATCTTTGATGATCCTGCATACCGTGATCTTCCTTCCGGTGTCAGGCAAAGATTTGAAAAATTCCTTGATGAGTATTTCCAAGAATGAATATAGCTGAAATAAGATCTGTTTGCAAACAATATCCGGGAAAAGATACAAAAGCGAATAATAACATAAGCCTGGATCTGCGCAAAGGTGAAATTTTATGCATTGCAGGTGAAAACGGAGCAGGAAAAACAACCTTAATGAAGATCCTCTGCGGATTTGAAAAACAGGATTCGGGTTTTATTGTTAAAAACGGAAATACAGGCATGGTGCATCAGCATTTTATGCTGTTCGGCGATTATACAGTAGCTGAAAATATTGTAATGGGAATTGAGCCGTGCAAATGGGGCATTTTTTTCGATCAAAAAAAAGCGCGTGAAATCTCTGATAAAATAATAATGGAAAATAATTTTTCTGTTAAATCCGGAAAAAAGGTTAAGGATTTAACCCTTGGTGAAATGCAGCAGGTTGAAATAAGCCGCATACTTCATAAAAAGTCGGATATCATTATCCTTGATGAGCCTACATCAATTTTAACAGAAAATGAGATACAGTCTCTTTTTTCAACTCTTAAAACGCTTGTTAAAAACGGGAAGTCGATTATCCTTATAACGCATAAATTAAATGAAATAAAGAGAATAAGCGATCGTGTTGCAGTTCTTAGGAAAGGTGAGCTTAAAGGAATTTGCAATACAGATGAAATGGAAGTAAATGAAATTGCGCGCATGATGATAGGTGATGACAAATTGCCGTACTCGCAATTTTTTAATAAAAATGAAATTCAAAAAAATAAAAGTCCTGTAATTGTTTTTGATAATGTTATTGTACGCAGGCAGGGGCAAAAGCGTCCTTTGCTTGATAATGTTTCGTTCTCTGTGAATGCAGGTGAGATTCTGGGATTTGCAGGCGTTGGCGGAAACGGACTTGGAGTAATAGAAGCTGTGATGGGCGGCTTTCTTCATCCAGCTTCAGGTAAAATCCTTTACAAGGGGATGGATATTACAAATTTTGGATCCCGGGCGCTTAGAAAACTGGGACTTTCATATGTTCCGGCGGACAGGAAAAGGGTTGGAAGCGCGCAGGATGCCACTATAGAAGAAAATATTATAGTAAACAGGCGGGATGAATATTTTAACTATTTTAATAAAAAACTGCGGAAAAATGAATCATTTACAGGCGCTTTTCATGAAATTTGGTCAAAATATAATATCGATGCTCCTGATTTAAAGGAAAAAGCCGGCACTCTTTCCGGAGGCAATTTACAAAAACTTATCCTTGCAAGAGAAATAAATAAATTAAATGACTACATTATTTTCTCAGAGCCAACATGGGGTCTTGATTTTGCATCAAGTCAATTTATGCTGGAAGAAATAAATAATCTTCGTAAAAATAAAGCTGCAATTATTCTTATTTCTACAAATTTGGATGAGATAATTTCACTTTCTGACAGAATCATTGTAATGTACAGAGGCAAGATTGCAGGTGAATATGAAAATGGCAATGACAAGCGGATAAAAGAACTAATAGGAAAATCAATGCAGGGAATCAGTTAATGAGGGTGAATGCAATATTTATATTTATTATTTCCCTGTTAACAATTATTTTATTAATAGGTATATTAAGCGATACTCCGCAGAGAGCTGTTTATTTCTTTTTTATAGGCCCGTTTAGAAATTTGTTCAGCTTTGGTAACATGTTAAACGCATCGGTTCCGTTTATTCTGGGAGCTCTTGGTATAATTACCGCAATGAAGGCAGGCAGCCTTAACCTTGGAGGAGAAGGGCAGTGCTACCTTGGCGCCTTTATTACAACTGTAACCGCACTATCTCTTCCACACTTTGGAAAAGCGGGAATAATTATCTGCGCTCTTGCAGGCTCTCTTTCAGCAGGAGTCCTTGCAGGGTTCAGCGGATATTACAAGGCAAAATGGAATACAAGCGAACTTATAACAAGCTTCCTTTTATCCTGCGCTGTTATTCCGGTTATTAATTATCTTGTTACAGGCCCTTTTCTGGATCCCGGGACATCACTTATATCAACAGAAAAAATTCATGAAAACATGCGCTTTACTCAAATATTAAGACCTTCAGGCTTAAATACAGGATTTATAATAGCATTGGTTTTTGTTTTTATTGTAAAATTTTTTCTTGATAAAACAAAAACAGGCTATGAGTTTAGAATGGCAGGTTATAATGAAACATTTGCACGTTACGCAGGAATCAACGTAAAAATAAACACAGTCATTGCAATGACAATAAGCGGCTTTTTATACGGCCTTGCAGGCAGCTTTGCAGTTTTTGGAACGCACTATGCGGTAATAAAAGAATTTTCTGCGGGGCTTGGCTGGAGCGGCCTTACAGCGGCATTAATTGCAGGCTTTTCTCCCCTGGCTGTAATACCCGGCGCTTTATTTCTTGCATGGATTAATTCAGGAGCAAGAATTGCGATGCAGAATACAGGGCTTACTTTTGAAATTGCATATATTGTGCAGGCTGTAATTTTCTTTTTTTCTACAAGTCTTGTATTAAAAAATATTATTGCAAAAAAAAGGAAGGAATAAATGGATATGTTTTTACCCTTCCTGAAAAGTTCTTTAACAATAGCAATTCCTGTTTATTTTGCCGCTCTGGGAGGATTATTTCCGGCGCTCGCAGGAACTTTAAATATTGCTCTGGAAGGGCTGCTGCTTGTAAGCGCATTTTCAGCGCTTGCAATATTTTATTTTACAGGCAGCGCGGCAGCGGCTGTTGCAGGTGCAATTCTGTCGGCACTTATGCTTGCGGCCCTGCATGTATTTGCAGTTTTTAAGATGCGCGCAAATTTATTTATATCAGGCCTTGCCGTTAATCTTTTTTCAAGCGGCCTTTGCATTGTTCTTTCGGATAAAATATTCAATACAAAGGGGGTTATAACAGCGCCTTTTAGTCAACCCCTGTTAAAATGGTATGTATTATCGGCCCTTATTTTTTTACTTATTACATGGCTTTCAATTTACAAAACGCCGTTTGGATACAGGCTGCGCGCCTGCGAAAAATGCAGCGATGCCCTTGTTTCATTGGGGAAAAGGCCAGGGGTTTACAAGGCCGGCGCAATCCTTATTTCCGCGTTTTTCTGCGGGATAAGCGGATCATTTTTAAGCCTTAATCTTGGCTCCTTCGTTCCCGGGATGTCCGCAGGCAAGGGCTGGATTGCCCTTGCTGTAATCTTTCTTGGCGCAAAAAGGCCCCTTGGTATCCTGGCCGCTGCATTTATTTTTGCTTTGGCCGAGGCCTTTTCCAACTATGCCCAGGGCTTTCTTTCAATCCCTATTGATTTTATTCTTGCTTTTCCGTATATTTTTACGCTAATTGTGATGATCTTTGTTTCAATAATTCCAAAATATCGACATAATATTTAATTATTCTCCATTGTAATTCTCAATTTTCTCTGGTAAAATAGTAAAAAAACATAAAGGGAGGGTATTAATGTTGGATATCGGTCAAATCCACCGGATTGAATATGAGCTAGAAAACGACCGATCGACTCATGTTGTTATTGCTGAAGCCCCAGGCAGAATCCATTTCCTGGGTGAAATTGCACCGACAGGTTCTAGCACAATCGCACCGACAGGTTCGAGCGCAATCGCACCAGCTGCATTTACGCCAAACTCGCTTACAAACACAGGCTCAACTTCAAATTCCAGCACAAATACAACGGTTAATTCCAGTACACATTTAAAAAACGGAGTCTACGCCGGGCAAAGTGAGATTGAAACCGGTTTTTTCCTGTCAGCGGCCATAGATCGATACATTCATGTCGCTGTCAGCAGCAGAAAAGACAACTCATTCCGCTTTTTTGCTGCAGATTTAAAAGAACGAAAGAGAAGCACACTGGTAAATTTAAAATATAAGCGTGAAGACAGGTGGGCTAACTATTTAAAACCTGCAATTTACCTTTTTACCGAACTTGGATATCCAATGAAAGGTTTAAATTTTACCTTTTGCGGAAATATACCTCAGCATATAGCCCTTGCATCATCAACTGCGATAGAAACAGCCGCAGCGACAGCTCTTCGGAGCCTTTTACGCGTTCAGATGAACGATATGCTCATGGCGGAAAAACTTAAAGAGGCGCATCTTGCCATTTTCGGCAATTCAACGCCTCTTGCTGATTATCTTGTCACACTTTGCGCGCGTAAAGATCAATTTTTGGTTGTAGATTCATCCGGAGAGGAAATAAAATTAATAAAATCGCCATTTTCGCGTTTCAGGTTTATGCTTGTGGATTCGCGTGTACCCAGAATGGGCACAGAGAGCGAAATCTCATCACGCAGAGCCGACATATTAAAGGGACTTGATCATCTTACCCAAAAACGGGAGGGGACAAGTTTTAAAGATTTTGCATCTTCTGATCTTCTGGAAGTGCTGGGAAATTTTCCAGAGCAGATAAGAAGGCGCAGTATGCATATTGTCGAGGAAATACGCAGGGTAAACGATGCCGCAGATGCTCTTGAAAGAAGCGATTTAGCGTCTTTTGCAAAAATCATATATCATTCCCATGAAAGTTTAAGGGATCTCTATGAAACAAGCTGCCCTGAAATTGACTGGCTTGTAAAGCGCGCGCAGGAAATTGAAGGCGCAGCAGGTTCCAGAATGACAGGGCCCGGGTTTGGAGGATGCACATATACAATAATCCGCCGCGAACTTGTTGACGAATATAAAAAGCGTCTAGAGGAATACGAAAGGATATTCGGTTTCCGCCCGGTTATATACGAAGTAAAACTTGCGACAAAAGCCAGGATTGTTCCGGAAAAGAGGGTGTATGCTTAGAATATTGCTTGTAAACGATGACGGTATTTCTTCTGCGGGGATCAGGCTGCTTGCAAAGGCGCTGCGCCAAGCTGGCCACAGGGTCTTTACTGTCGCTCCCGATATAAACCGTTCCGGATGCTCCCATTCAATTTTGTTTTTGAATAAGCCTTTAAAGCTTTTGGAGATTGAGATGGACACTTTCTCATGCTCCGGAACTCCTGTTGACTGTGTTATAACATCGCTTTTGGGCGGAATCCCTGAAATCTGCATTTCTACAGAAAGTTCATCCCTTAACATGGAAAGAGCTCCGGATTTGGTTTTGTCAGGGATTAATGCAGGGGCGAACCTTGGTACCGACATCGTCTATTCAGGAACCGCAGCTGCGGCAAGACAGGGCAGTTTTTTCGGCATTCCTTCAGTGGCTTTGTCACTTGTAGAAAACGATCTTCCCTGGCAGTGGGAATCTGTTGTCTCATATGTAAACGAGAAACTTGTACTTCTTATGGGATACTGGAAGAACGGTACCTTTGTAAATGTCAATTTTCCAAATATCGAAAAAAAACCTGCTTCTCTTGTTCCTTCTTTCCCGTCTATGCGGTACTATAATGATCGTATAGTTACATATACGCCTCCGGACGGAGGAAAATATTGCTTTGCAAATCCGGGGAAGGTTGAAAATATACCGGAGGAAGGTTCTGACTGGGCTGAAGTTCTGAAAGGCAACGCTGCGTTTAGCCTTATTATGTCTCAGCCTGCAATTGCATCGGGTTAGCGGGGGAAACATGACTTCTCAGGCAAACGGCATTGACGGGTTTGAAGGCGCCGGAAAAGCGGACGCTTTTGTAAATGAAAAACTCATAAGCGCTATTGGTTTATACCGCATGAAAATCTGGGATAAGGCTCTTGCGGAACTTTTGTCTGTAGACGCATCAAGCTTCAATAATGACGAAAAAATGGAACTTGCATATTACCTCGGCTTGTGTTATACGAAACTTATGCGCTATGAAGAAGCCCTTACTTTTCTTGAACAGGTTGTAACACAGGGTCATGATATCCTGCGCGTTTTCCAGTGCAGAATGACCCTTGCGTATATTTATGTGATTACAAAACGCGTGCGAATGGCGGAATACGAATTAAAAAGACTGCAATCATCGGGTTTTGAATCACCCCTGCTTTACAATACTCTGGCCTATGCGGCCTGGCTTCAGAAACAGCATAAAAATGCCGTAGAATTTTATGAGAGAACCCTGGAAATTGATTCTGAAAACGCAACTGCAATGAACAGCATGGGTTATATTCTTGCAGATACCGGAATGGATATCATGCGCGCCCTTCGTTTGTGCAGGAAAGCGGTAGATTCAAAACCGCAGAATGCGGCCTATCTTGACTCTCTTGGCTGGGCTTATTATAAAAGCGGCGAAATTCTGGAAGCCCGCACATGGCTGCGAAGAGCGCTTGAAATTGCACCTAATGAAGAACTTATAAAAAAACATTTTAAAATTGTTTCGGGGGACGCAAGGTGAGAAAAACATCGTTATGTTTTCTTTTGTTTTTCTTTATCTGCGTTTTATATGCACAGGTTGAGCCTGTACGCCCCGGTCCTGTTACAGGCGGAACAGGGTCTGATTCTCTTTCTGCGGCGGAGGAATTCAGGCTTGGAGTGCATGCATTTAACCGTTTCTCCTACAACGAAGCGATACTTTCATTTGAACGCAGCCTTTCTTTCAGGCCGGCGGAGCCTCTCATTCTTGACTGGCTTGGCAGGGCCTATTATTTTTCCGGTTTTGAAGAAATTGCCCTTCGCCAGTGGCGCTCTGCGCTTCAAATTTACGGCAGAAACACAGGCGTTGGAATGCTTTTAAACGCGCGGATTGAAACAGTTGCAAACAGGCGTTTTTTAATGCCTGTTGCGGATGATAACGTGCGTTATGTGCAATCGGGGCGTTTTCCGGGAAGATTCGAAGATACTGTATATTACCGCCAGCCGGTTTCAGTTCTTGCGAATAACGACGGTTCAGTCTGGCTTGTCGCGTACGGCAGCAATGAAATTGTCAGAATAGATGTTAACGGAAGAATAAGGGATCGTGAAAGAGGCCCCTTAAACGGCTTTGATCGCCCCTATGATATGGTGCGGGGAAATGACGGCCGTCTGTATCTCTCAGAATACCGAGGCTCAAGAATTAGCGTTCTTGACAGTAACGGTAAATGGCTTTTCTATATAGGTTCAAGAGGGCTTGGCGCAGGCCAGTTTGTCGGTCCCCAGCATTTGACAATAGATGAAGACGGGTATTTGTATGCTGTAGATTACGGAAACAGGCGCGTATCAAAATTCGATCCGGACGGAGATTTTATATTATCATTTGGGCTTAGAAGCTCTGTTTTTTCCGGCATGCTTTCGCCCACGGGAATAGCAGCCGGTAACGGCAGGATTTATGTTGCGGACAGCGCGGCAAAGTCAATTTACATGTTTGACCCGAATGGCAATTATCTGGGACGCCTTGCCGCTGAAAACCTTTTAGGTCCTGAGAGCCTTAGGTTTCTTTCTGACGGAACGCTGCTTGTTCCTGACGGAAACAGAATTTTACAGATTGATCCTGATTCCGCTATTGTCCGGGAGCTGGGGCTTGCGGGGGGAGACCGTGTGCGCATAACAGGCGCGGACATGGATAAAAACGGAAATATAGTTGCAGCTAACTTCAATGCGGGAGAAGCTGCAATAATGACCCGCTTTGACGATCTTGCTTCCGGTTTTTTTGTACAGATACGCAAAGTTGATACACAGAGATTTCCGCAGGTTTTAGTGGAACTTACGGTAGAAGACAGGCTTCGCCGTCCAATTCTTGGGCTGGATGACAGTAATTTTCTGATTACAGAAGGCGGCATCCCGGTTGAAAACCAGACATATCTTGTTCCCGGTTTCCGTCATAGCGGCGCGGATATATCATTGCTTGTTGAACGCTCCGACATAACCGCCCGCTACCTTAATGACCTTTCGGCGGCATCCCGGGATATAAACCGCGCCTTGCAGGAAATGGACAATTCAAAAATCGTTTCAGTTATTTCAGCTTCAGCGCAGCCACGCCGCGAGCTTTCATCGGAAAGGCAGACGGGAGTACCGCTTTCACAACTGGAAAATGCTGTCCGCTCAAACCCCGACAGATATACCCAGCGCTGGCGTTTTGACCTTGGGCTGCGTCTTGCCGCAACAGACCTTTTAACGGTAACAGCATCACCGAAGAGATCTGTTGTTTATATAGGTTCAGGCAGTTTGGGCGAACTTGCTTTTGAACAGTACAGCCTCTCTGAGATGGCGGCCTATCTTGCAAATAACGCAATTGTATTTAACGCAATAATAATTGGCGCAGAGCAAGCGTCTGAGAGCGTTAAATATTTATGCAGGGAAACAGGCGGCAGTGCAATGAATCTTTACCGTCCCCGCGGCATCGGCGAACTTATAAAAAGCACAGCTGATAACCCGTCAGGCCTTTACAGTTTTACCTACAATTCAAGGCTTCCCACAGATTTTGGCCGTGCATGGCTCCCAGTAGAAGCTGAAGTCTACCTTATGGAAAGATCCGGCCGTGATAGTACAGGTTTCTTCCCCCCGATGGAGTAGGCTATTTTACAAGCTCATAATTTTGCAGCGCATCGTCAATTAATTCACCAAGATTAAGCTCTTCGTAAATGGCATTTGCTTCCATAAAATCACCGCGTAATACAGGATGAGCAGGATTAAACAGCACACAGCAATCTTTATAAGGCTGTATTGAAACATTGTAGGTGCCGATTTTTTTTGCACTATTAATAATATCCTCTTTGTTGACTCCAATTAAAGGACGAAGGACAGGCAGTTTAATTCTGTTTTGCGTGCAGGTTAAGTTTTCTATCGTCTGGCTTGCTACCTGTGAAAGGCTCTCGCCTGTTATAAGACATTTACATTTTATTTTCGCTGCCGTCTTTTCCGCCGCTTCCATCATTGCCATGCGAAGAAGAACTGTAGACCAGGGGAAGGGAGCTTTCTCTTTTATCCGCGTCTGCACTTTTATAAAATTTAAAATGTAGAGCCGGATTCCCATGCAGTATTCGCCTGTTATGCGCGCAAGATCAATTACCTTTTGTTTTGCTTCAAGTGACGTATAAGGGTATGAATGAAAGTGAATGGCATCTATTATCATGCCGCGGGATGCCATAAGAAAACCTGCAACAGGAGAATCAATGCCTCCGGACAATAAAAGCATTCCTCTGCCTGCTGTTCCTGCAGGAAGCCCCCCAAGTCCTTTTTTCCCGCCGGAGTAAACAAAGGCCTTTTCGCGGATTTCTATTTTAATAACATCATGCGGACTGTGAATATCAACCTTTAATTCATCTACTGCGCCGCAAACAGCATCTCCTGCCTTGCAGCATAATTCGTAGGATGACAAGGGAAAACTTTTATCCGTTCTGCGGGCATCAATTTTAAAAGTTCTGGCTCCGCTTTTATATATTTTTTTTCCTTCTTCAACGCAGGCTGCAAGAACATCCTGCTCATTTTTTTCGCATGTAACTGTTTTTGCCCAGCCTGAGATTCCAATTAAATGTGAAAGTATGTTTTCTACAGCCTGGCTTTTATCCAGGGGAGCATGCACATAATAACGCCCCGAAGTAAACTTTAACTTTACATTACAGTCCAGCATATTAAAAAGACGCTGAATATTACTTTTTAATACGCCTTCAAAACTTTTACGGTTATCGCCTTTTAGGGTCAGTTCACCGGGCTTTAAAAGCCAAATCCCCGTCACAGAAATTTTAACACCTCCGAAATTCCTTCCAGAAGAAGATCAATATCTTCGCAGCTTGTAGACTGCCCCTGAGAGATGCGAATACCCTCTATTCTAAGGTTTTCATCAATACCCATTGCAGAAAGAACCGGGCGTTCAGGAGATGATGAAGAGCAGGCAGATCCTGTAGAAACTGCAAAACCAAGATCGTCAAGCGCCCGCGCCATAACTTCACCCGGAATGTCTTTAAAAGCTGCCTGTAAAATGTAAGGAGAAAACCTCTCATCCTCTGCGGTACGTTCTTCCGGGATAATCGTACAGCGTTTAATTGCACAAAGCTCTGTCATTAATCTCTTCCATCTTTTTTTTGCATTATGAAAATGTGTTTCAACATCCCCTATACATTTTTCAAGGCAGTCTGCAAGCGCTGCAGCTCCCTGCGTATTTTCAGTCCCGCCCCTTATGCCGTTTTCCTGGCCTCCTCCTGTGTAAAAAACATCAATGGGTTTTCGCAGGTAGAGTAAACCAATTCCGCGCGGTCCTGAGATCTTGTGAGCGCTGATGGAGGCGGAATCAATTTCCCAGCCGGAAATATTAAGCGGTATTTTCCCGGCTGCCTGGGCAAGATCGCAGTGGAAATGCACAGATTTTGCTGCCAGTAAACTACCAAGGGATGCAATATCCGTTATGGCCCCTGTTTCGTTATTTACCGCCATGATCGAGGCAAAGCGCGCATCAGGGTACTTTAAAAGCGTTTTTTCCAGGGTTTTTACCGTTACCATCCCGGCGCTTTCAATTTCAATGCTTCCTGCTGGTTTCCCCATTTTCTCCAGGGTATCCATACATTCTCTTACCGAAGCATGCTCTGCAGGTGATGAAAGGATACGCCCCTTGCCGGGACGCATCAGGTTTGAAAAAAGGGCTATGCTGTTGGATTCAGTCCCTCCGGATGTAAAATACAGGGTTGCCGGCGGAACATCCAATATTGATGCGCAGCGCTGTCTTGCCTCTTCAAGCGCCTGTTTGGCCGCTCTTCCTTCACTGTGCAGTGACGAAGGATTCCCGAAGGATAACTGCCCGTCGAATCCGCAGTATGGGGCAGAGGCCGCCCAGTCAAAGTATATTCTCTTCTGTACGCCGGGATCCGGATTTAAATCGTGTTTTTTCATTTTTTTGCCAATAACCACTATAAAAGTATAGAAAAATTCATTAATATTCAATTGGAGAAGTATAATGATTGTACACGCATCGAGCCCCAGGGGCGCAGTTCCCTGCATTCTTAAATTTGGCGGTTCATCTGTCGGAAACCCGGATGGCATTAAAAATATTATAAAAATTCTGGGCAACAGGGAACCTTATGCAAATGTTCCTGCAGTTATTGTTTCCGCATTTTCAGGGGTGACTGACACCCTTATAAAAGCTGCGAAGTTTGCTGTTGGCAATGAGCTCTACAATAAAAAAATTCAGGAGCTAAGAGCGCGTCATATTGATTGCGCGTATTTATTCCTTAAAGGCGCAGATCGCAAGAATGCTGTAAAAGAGATTGAAGACAGTATAAAGCAGCTTTTACAGATTTTAGACGGGATATCGCTTTTGGGGGAGTTGTCGCCGCGCAGTCTTGATCTTGTCATGAGTTTTGGAGAGAGGCTCTGCGCAAATCTTTTAACCTTTATTCTAAATGCGAATAACATAAAAGCTGAATATCTTGATGGGCGCTCTCTTGTTAAAACGGATTCAAACTTTGGCAGAGCTCAGGTTTTAAAAAAAGAAACGGAAGATAATATCCGCGCTTTTTTTAAGTTAAAAAAGACACTCCAGGTTGTAACAGGATTTATAGGTTCTACGGCAGACGGGCATACAAGCACCATAGGGCGCGACGGCTCTGATTTGAGCGCCGCTGTTTTTGCCGCCGCTTTGTCTGTTAAAAAACTGGAATTATGGACAGATGTTGACGGCATCCTTACGGCAAATCCCGCCTATGTTAAAAATGCATTCCGCATAGATGAAATTTCATATAACGAAGCGATGGAGATTTCCCATTTTGGCGCGAGAGTGCTGTATCCGCCGTCAGTAAAACCTGCTCTGGAAAAAGGAATACCCATTGAGATTCTGAATACATACAATCCCAACGGCGGAGGCACAAAAATTACAGCTAACGCACCGGCGGGAAAATATCCAATCCGCGGTATTAGCTCTATTGGCTCTGCGGCCCTTGTAAGGGTTCAAGGGTCAGGTATGGTCGGCGTTGCAGGATTTTCATCCCGCGTCTTTAGCTGTCTTGCGCGTAAAGGCATCAGCGTAATGCTTATTACACAGAGTTCAAGCGAATATTCAATTTGCTTTGCAATACTCCCCGAAGACGCGCAAATGGCTGAAGATGCATTAAAAGAAGAGTTTGCAGGTGAAATCCGCAGCGGATCTATAGACAAACCCTTTATTGAAAAAGGACTTTCTATAATCGCTGTTGTAGGTTCAGCAATGAAAAGCACTTCAGGCATTTCAGGTAAGGTTTTCCATGCGCTTGGACGCAACGGCATAAACATAGTGGCGATTGCTCAAGGCTCATCCGAGACAAATATCTCGGCTGTAATTCCCTCTGCAGATGAGGGCAAGGCCCTTAACGCCATTCATGATGCGTTTTTCTTCGCGCAGCAGCGTTCTGTAAATCTGTTTCTTGTTGGAACTGGTCTAATCGGCGGCACATTGCTCGATCAGATCGCGGAAAACCGTGAAAAACTTGCAGATAACATGATCAGGATAAATCTGATAGGAGCTTCCAATTACGATAAAATGATTTTTACGGATAATCAGGACGGCCTTGATCCAAGGATAGTCAAAAAGATGCTCACAACAGCCGGTAAGGTAGAAGGTACTCAGCAAATCGAAATCGGGCAAAAGGGAGCAATCGCATTTATCGAAAAAATGGCAGCTTTTAACCTTCCAAATTCGTGCTTCTGCGACTGTACCGCAAGCGAGGATATCGCCAATCTGTATGAAAAAATACTTCATTATTCCATACCGATTGTTACGCCTAATAAAAAAGCAAACTCAGGCCCCCTTGATTACTACAAAAGACTTACTTCTTATTCAAAAACAAGGGGCATTCCCTATCTTTATGAATGTACGGTGGGAGCAGGCCTTCCTGTTATTTCAACTTTACGGGACCTTTTCCTGTCCGGTGACAAGATAATAAAAATTGAAGCTGTGCTGTCAGGAACCTTAAGTTTTATTTTTAACAGCTTTGACGGCTCAATTCCTTTTTCCGCTCTTGTGCGCGAAGCAAAGGCAAAGGGTTATACAGAACCAGACCCGCGTGATGATCTTAACGCAATGGATGCTGCGCGTAAGGTGCTAATCCTGGCGCGTGAATGCGGTCTTTCAATTGAGTTTAAAAATGTAACAATAGAACCCATTCTGCCGCAGGCCTGCTTTAAAGCAAAAGACATAGAAGCGTTTTTCGGCGAACTTGAGAAAACCGACGCAGCCTATGAAAAACGCCGCGCGCAGGCGGAAGCGGAAGGCAAAAAACTGCGTTATATTGCAGTAATAGAAGAGGGAAAAGCAAAACTTTCACTTCGCGCCGAAGAGGAGGGAAGCCCCTTCCGGTCATTGGTGGACAGTGATAATATTGTGGTGATAACCACAAACCGTTATTCGAAACTCCCCATGGTTATAAAAGGGCCGGGAGCAGGAGCGCAGGTCACGGCAGGGGGTATTTTTGCCGATGTACTGCGTACGGCAAGGACGCTGGTTTAAGGTTTAATTGTTCACAGGGAAAAAGGAGATTAGGATGCCAATTGCAGAGAATATAAAAAATGCGCTTAGCTCTTCTTCGATGATTAGAAAGATGTTTGAAGAAGGAATGAAGCTAAAAAAACTGCACGGCGCAGATAAAGTCTTTGATTTTTCGCTTGGAAATCCCGATGTTGATCCGCCTCAGGCCTTTCATGATATTTTTGTTAAACTTGCAACAGAAGATGAAAAAGGCTCCCATGGCTATATGCCAAATGCAGGTTTTCCCCATGTAAGGGAAGCCATTGCAAAGAAGGTTTGCAGGGAACAGAATGTGGAAGTTGACTTCTCCCACATTATTATGGCAGCAGGAGCTGCCGGAGGGCTTAACGCGGTTTTTAAAACAATATGCAACCCTGGCGATGAAGTAATAGTAAGCCGCCCCTACTTTATGGAGTACCGCCCCTATACGGCAAATCACGGAGCGAAACTTGTTGAAGTTGACTCACTTGATAATTTTGATTTGGATATAAACGCAATTGCTTCCGGTCTGAATGAAAAAACTGCCGCCGTAATCGTTAATTCACCTAACAATCCAACAGGAAAAATATACAGCGAAGAAGTGCTTGCAAATCTTGCATCCCTTCTTAAGGAACATGGAAAAAAGACAGGGCGCCCTGTATACCTTGTGTCAGACGAACCCTACCGCGAAATTGCATACACAGAAAGCGTGCCGCCAATACTAAGCAGTTATCCTGATTCCATTGTTGTAAGCTCTTACTCAAAAAGCCTTTCACTCCCCGGAGAACGTATTGGTTTTATCGCAGTAAGCCCCTTAATTCATGACAAGGATGATCTTGTAAACGGCCTTATATACACAACAAGGATATTGGGCTTTGTAAATGCGCCTGCTTTAATGCAAAGGATAGCAGGCTCTCTTACAGAAGCAAAAGTAGATGTATCTGTATATGCGCGAAGAAGAGATGCTTTTATGAAAGCGCTTGATAATGCAGGCATTGAATATGCAATGCCGCAGGGAGCGTTTTATCTTTTCTGCAAGGTGCCGCAGGCGAAAAATAATGAGCAGAAAGATGATAAGGAATTTGTGGAGCATCTTAAAAAGTATTTAATTCTGGGTGTTCCCGGTTCGGGTTTTGGAAAACCCGGGTGGCTGCGCTTTGCCTACTGTGTCGATGAAAAAATTATAAGCGCATCAGGTTCTGCATTTAAAGAAGCTATGGAGAACTGGTAGTGAGTAAAGATAATTCGCCGTTATCAATTTTCACATGGAGACTAATTAATCATATCCGGCGAAACAGAAGACTATATTTTGTAATCAAAAGCCTGCTTTCCATAAGGAAACAGGGAATAAAAAAATCATTTAACGATTTTATAGCCAACATGAAAGGAAATGATATTCCGCTTGAAACATGTCTTTTTTTGTCAAAGCAGGATACAAAACTCCAAAAGACAATGATTTTTTCAAGAAGAATAAGGATTTCCATTGTAACTTCCATTTTTAATATACCGGAAAAACATCTGAAAGAAATGATAGAATCCGTCTTAGCCCAGACATACGGCAATTGGGAATTATGTCTTGTAGACGGAAGCGATAAAAGGCATATGGGCGTGAAACATATATGCAAAACATATACCCAGAAAGATAACAGAATCAAATACAGAAAATATGACAGGAATATAAAAAAATCAGAACGTTTAAATAAAGCGATAGAAATGTCTACAGGAGATTACATCGCTTTACTGGATCAGGGGGATTTACTGCATCCCGGCGCTCTTTATGAAATAATGAGGGTTATATGCAGGGAGGGAGCCGATTTTATTTATTCAGATGAGGCAAATTTTTCAGGAAACAATATTGTAACTTTCAGGCATCACAAGCCGGATTTTGCGATCGATACATTATGCTCGCATAACTATATAGGACATGCAATTGCTTTTAGCAGAAAACTGTTTGAAAAAGCGGGGACCTTCAGAAGCGATTTTGACAAGAGTTATGATTACGATCTTATATTAAGGTATACCAATATTGCAAAGAAAATAGTTCATATCCCCAAGCTTTTATATTTTAACAGAGAGCTTGACAGAAAAACGGTATCCGATATCGGAACAAGAATGGAAAGTATTTCCGCCGCGGAAAAAGCCTTAAGCGATTACCTTAATAAACATAAAAAGACTGCCAGAGTAGAAAGTATAATAGGACTGCCGAGATTTTTCAGGGTTTATTATGAGTTAAATGAAAAGCCGTTAATTTCAATAATAATTCCAAATAAGGATAATGCTTCGATGCTGCAAAACTGTATTTTTTCCATTCTGGAAAAAACAACATATCCTAATTATGAAATAATAATCGTGGAAAATAACAGCAGTGAAGACAGTACATTTGCCTTGTACAAGGAATTAAGCAGAAATATAAATATTCGGATTATAACATGGAAAGGCAAAGGGTTTAATTTCAGTGAAATCTGCAATTTCGGCGTTCAGCAGTCAAACGGGCAGCACATAATTTTTCTTAACAATGACGTGTTAATTATCTCTCCCTACTGGATAGAAGAGATGCTTATGTACGATCAACGCGATGATGTAGGAGCAGTCGGCGCCAAGCTGTATTATTTAAACGGTTCCATCCAGCATGCAGGCGTTGTATTGGGCCTCGGCGATATTGCCGGCCATGTTTTCCACGGAGCCTCTCATGATACGGTAGGTTACATGGGAAAATTGCAGATTGTACAGAACATGAGCGTTGTTACAGCCGCCTGCATGATGATCAAGAAAAAAGTTTTTAATGATGTTGAGCAGTTTTCCACTGAATTTCCAAATTCATTTAATGATGTTGACCTTTGCCTGAAAATCCGCAAGGCAGGACTCCTTATTGTCTGGACTCCTTATGCGGAAGCGTATCATATTGAGTCAAGATCCCGCGGATATAACACAACTTCCAGTAAAAAACACAGTCTTGCAATGGAAACAGACCTTTTTAAGGTAAAATGGGAGGAAGAACTTGAAAAGGGTGACCCTTATTACAACTGTAACTTCACCCTTGACAGAATGGCTTATACTTTTAGATAATATAGCCTGTATTTTATGCGCCTTATCAGTCTGTTCCGGCGGCGGTTGGGTTTTTTTATTGATGAAAAAACAAAAAAAGCCGTTTTTTAAGCGGTTAGGGTTTGGCTTGTCTAAATTATGGAGATAATATTGTAATGAAAGGAATTATTTTAGCCGGGGGAGCCGGCACGAGGCTTTTTCCAATTACCAAGGTGTTATCAAAACAGATTCTGCCTTTATACGATAAGCCGATGATATATTATCCGCTTTCTGTATTGATGCTTGCGGGTATAAGAGAAATATTAATAATTTCTACTCCAAGGGATCTTTCGCTTTTTAAGGAATTGTTCGGAGACGGAGCATGGCTTGGAATGAAATTTGAATACAAGGTTCAGGAAAATCCAAGAGGCCTTGCCGATGCCTTTATAGTAGGCAGTGATTTTATCGGCAAAGAATCATGTGTAATGGTTCTTGGCGATAATGTTTTCTACGGCAGAGGATTCACAAAAGTGCTTAGGGATACAAGAACAAAAATTGAATCTGAGGGCGGAGGAGCAATATTCGGCTACTATGTTAAGGATCCAAAAGCCTACGGAGTAGTGGATTTTGACGAAGACGGCAGAGCGCTTTCCATCGAAGAAAAACCGGAATACCCAAAAAGCCATTACGCTGTCCCCGGGTTATATTTCTATGATAATTCTGTGATAGACATAGCAAAGAATGTTAAACCGTCAAAAAGGGGAGAAATAGAGATAACCGCTGTAAACAATGCGTATTTAAATAAAAATAATCTTTATGTTCAAACCCTTGGAAGGGGAATGACATGGCTTGATACCGGTACCTATGACGGGCTTTTGGAAGCTGCAAATTTCATAGAAACAATTCAAAAAAGACAGGGAATGTATGTTTCCTGTATAGAAGAAATAGCATTTTCAAATGGCTGGATATCAAAAGATGAATTAATAAACCTTGCCGCAATATATAAAACCGAATACGGTGATTACCTTAATTTTATTGCAGAGAACGTGTAGTGCCTTTTACATTTACAAAGTGTCCGATACAAGGCCTTGAAGAGATTCAGCCAAAAGTTTTTACTGACGAACGCGGGTATTTCCTGGAATGCTGGTCGCATCGCGATTATGAAGCTGCAGGCATAAAATCCATGTTTGTACAGGATAATCAATCCCGTTCTGTAAAGGGAGTTTTACGCGGCCTGCATTTTCAAAAAACACATCCCCAGGGCAAACTTGTAAGAGCAATTGAAGGCGATGTTTTTGATGTAGCTGTAGATATAAGAAAAAACTCCTCTACCTTTGGTAAATGGCACAGCGTTATATTAAGCGCAGAAAAACAAAATCATTTTTATATCCCTGAAGGCTTTGCCCATGGCTTTTTAGTTTTATCTGAAACCGCAGTCTTTGCTTATAAATGCACAGATTTTTATTACCAGCATGACGAAGGCGGCATATTATGGAATGATCCTGATATAGGCATTGAATGGCCTGATATAGGAATGGAATATATTTTATCGGATAAGGACAAAAATTTGCCGCGTTTAAATCCCGCATGAATAAAAACTATAAATTTAAGGATATATTAAAAAACAAGAGTATCCATGTATATCACGGAAGTGATGTGCTTGTAAAAGAGCCAAGGATAATGCAGCCTGTTAGAGCTTTGGATTTTGGAACTGGCTTTTACACAACTATAAATATTAATCAGGCAAAAAGTTTTGCAAAGAAAGTTCAGGATAGAAATGGTTCAATTAGTGCGCATATTAGTATATATAACCTGAATGTTAAATTATTGAAAGAATATAATTGTCTTTTTTTTGATAATCCGGATAAAAAATGGCTTAATTTTGTATCGTTAAACAGAAACGGTATATATAGTGAAAAATCATATGATATTATATATGGACCTGTTGCTAATGATACAATATTTAAAACATTTATAGCGTATCAAAATGGTGTATTGAACGAGAAGGAAACATTAAAAAAACTTAAAATAAATGTTCTTTTTAATCAGCTTGTTTTTGTAAATGAAGAATCATTAAAATGCCTTGCATTCTGCGATGAATTAAAATGATAACAGAAATTGAATATAAAGCAACCTTACAAATGCTTGTTCCAATGGTTATCCAGGTAATTATAGAAAAGAAAGAAGTTTCGGCTGCCGATTCCGTTAAATTATTTTATTGTTCAAGATTATATGAAAAACTGGAAAGGGAAAGCACAAAATTGTGGCATTTAAGTCCTTTAGCCCTTTATGAGTTACTGGAAATGGAACTTGAAACAGGGGATCTTGTATTTCCAACAGAAGCCTGAAAAGCATGAAAACAAATATTGTTAACGATTTTCTTGTTTATGCAATAGAGGAATATAAGTATCTTGAAAAGAAGACAGCAAAAGAAATAATGAAATTATTTTCTGAGTATAATGTTTTTGATTATATTACAAAAAATTATGAAGCTTTGCACACAATAGGCGGCCTTGCAATTACCGATGATATAAATATATTTATAAATAACAAGAGACAAATTAAATAAAATAATAATGATCTGGTTAATCGGCAATAAGGGAATGCTTGGAACAGAACTTTCCCTGCTTCTTGAAAAAAACAATATAAACTACATTGGAACGGACAGGGAAGTTGACATTACTGACATTAAAGCGCTTGGAGAATTCTCAGAAAAACATTCAATTGAATGGATAATAAACTGCGCTGCCTATACAGCAGTTGATAGAGCGCAAGACGAAAGAGAATTATGCCGCCTTCTTAATACAGAAGGCCCTTGTAATATTGCAGCTCTTGCAAATGAAATAAATGCAAAACTTATTCACATATCTACAGATTATGTTTTTAACGGAAAGGGAAGTAAACCATATACAGAAGAAGATACAACAGATCCTATAGGAATATACGGCCTAACAAAGCGTGACGGTGAAGAAAAACTCCTTAAAGAAAACGAAAAGTCTTTTGTAATACGTACTGCATGGTTATATGGAAAACATGGTAATAATTTTGTTTATACTATGCTTAAACTTATGAAAGAAAGAGAAAGTATTTCTGTTGTAAATGATCAAAAGGGCAGCCCCACTTGGGCTAAAGACCTTGCCAGAACAATTATAGACTTAATAAATAAAGAAAAAATAGTCCCATACGGTATTTACCACTATACAAATGAAGGTGAAATTACCTGGTTTGACTTTGCAAAAGAGATATATACACAGGCAAACTCATTGGGAATATTGGATAATATTTGCAATATAAAACCATGTACAAGCGCAGAGTTTCCTGCAAAAGTTTCACGTCCTTCATATTCAGTTCTTGATAAAACAAAGATAAAAAAGACACTTGGGCTTTCCGTTCCTGTCTGGAATGAAAGCCTTATTGAATTTCTAAAGGATATAAAGCAATGCAAAGAACAATAAACAGAATTAAAACTTTTTTTAAATACAGGGAATTATTTTTCCAGCTTGTATCAAGGGACATAAAAAATAAATACAGAAAAAGTGTTTTAGGATACTTTTGGAGCATACTTAATCCGCTTCTTACAATGCTTGTTATGGCAATTATTTTTTCTCAGATATTTGACAGAGTTCAATTCTTTCCTATCTATATCATAATAGGGCATTTGATCTTTCAATTTATGGCTGGTTCAGGTTCGGCTTCGATGAATTCCATAACAGGTAACGCAAGCCTTTTAAGAAAAATATATATACCCAAATATATTTTTACCCTGGCAATTGTAACAAGTGAACTTGTTACTTTATTCTTTTCACTTGGCGCATTTCTTATATTATGTATTGTATTAAAAGTGCCTTTTACGCCGCAGTTTTTCTTAATAATTATTCCAATTATGCTGGTTTATATATTTAATATAGGGCTTGGATTATTTCTTGCCCAGGCAGCTGTTTTTTTCAAGGATATCGTACATATATGGGGTGTTATTGTTACTGCATGGATGTATTTCTCTGCTATATTTTATCCTGTCAGCAGGCTGCCTGACTGGATAAGACCCATTATTATGAAATACAATCCAATGTACTTTTATATTACATTGTTTAGAAATTTTACAATAGGAACTGAATATATGAATAATCTGGACCTTGTAATAAGAGGAACTATAGCTGCAGGTATTATGCTGCTTATTGGGCTTGTAAGTTTTACATATAGTAAAAATAAATTTTTATTGCACATATAAGGTAGAATAATGAGTGAAACAGTAATTAAAGTAGAAAATGCAACAGTACGTTTTAATATGACTTCGGAGAAAGTAGATAATATAAAAGAGTATTTTATTAAATTTATTAAGAGACAGCTTCGTTATAATGAATTGATTGCGCTTAATAATGTAAGTTTTGATGTAAAGAAAGGAGAATCCTGGGGTATAATAGGAAGAAACGGCGCAGGAAAATCAACCTTGCTAAGGGTTATATGCAGTATTATTTCTCCAAATAAAGGAAATGTACATGTAAATGGTACGATATCACCCATGCTTGAACTTGGAGCCGGGTTTGATGCCAATTTGTCCGCCAGGGAAAATGTATTTTTGGAAGGCTCTTTGCTTGGGCGAAGCCGGGATTATATGAAAGAGCATTATAATGAAATAGTGGAGTTTTCTGAACTTGCCGATTTTATGGAAATGCCGGTAAAAAATTATTCATCAGGAATGAGAGCACGCATAGCTTTTTCCATTGCTACTGCGGTAAAACCAAAGATACTGATAGTTGATGAAGTTTTAGCTGTAGGAGATACCGCTTTCAGAAGAAAGTGCGAAGACAGAATACAGAAAATGCTGGAAGGAGAAGTGACGCTTCTTCTTGTATCACACAATAGCGCTCAGATAGAAAAATTATGCAATAAAGCGCTTTGGCTGCGTGACGGAGAAGTAGTAATGACCGGGGATTCAAAAGAAGTCTGCGCAGCTTATGAGAATTACTATAAATAATAAATTAAGGAGAATAGATAATTGAAACAATACCGTATTACTGTTGCAGGTACAGGCTATGTAGGTCTTTCTAATGCCGTTTTATTATCACAGCATAATATTGTTACTGCATATGATATAGTAGAAGAAAAGGTTAATAAAATAAATAAAAAAGAATCTCCCATTGTCGATGCTGTTTTGCAGGATTATTTAAAAACAAAACCTTTGAATTTGACTGCGTCTGCCAGTCCGGAAAATGCATTTAAAAATGCAGAAATAGTTATTATTTCCACACCAACGAATTATGATCCTGTAATAAATTATTTTGATACATCTTCAATAGAAAAGGTAATGGAGCAGATAAAACTTTATGCACCTGATGCTTTAGTTGTTATAAAATCTACAGTTCCAGTCGGATATACAGAAGAGCTTTATAATAAATTTCCTGGTTGTAAACTGGTATTTTCTCCTGAATTCCTGCGGGAAGGCCGGGCGCTTGAAGATAATCTTTATCCCTCCCGTATAATTACAGGACTGCCGGAAAACGCAGTATATAAAGATTTAGCTATGGAATTTGCCCTGCTGTTAAAACAGGGCGCTATAAAGCAGGATGTTACAATACTGCAAATGGGGGCGACAGAGGCTGAATCTGTAAAGCTTTTTGCAAACAGTTTTCTGGCATTAAGAGTAGCATTTTTTAACGAACTTGATTCATATGCGGAAGTCCGCGGCCTTAATACAACTGATATTATAAAAGGCGTATGCCTGGATTCCAGAATAGGCGATTACTATAACAATCCTTCCTTCGGTTATGGAGGATACTGCCTGCCAAAAGATACAAAACAATTACTTGCAAATTATAAGGAAGTGCCGAACAATATTATTAATGCAATAGTAGAAGCAAACAGAACAAGAAAGGATTTTATTTCAGAACGAGTATTAAAGAAGGCAGGCTTTCCGCAGAACCCATCTCCTGTAATAGGAATATACCGTTTAACAATGAAGACAAACTCCGATAACTTCCGTATGTCTTCCGTGCATGGAATAATAAAACGTATTAAGGCAAAAGGTATTAATGTAATAATTTATGAACCTGCTATGCACGAGAAACATCATTTTAATTCACCTATAATAGATTCATTGGAAGAATTTAAAAAACAAAGCTCGGTTATAATTGCCAATCGCATAGATAATAATTTAAAAGATGTAATAGATAAAGTATTTACGCGTGATTTATTTAATAGGGACTAAAAATAAAATCTGGAATAATTAATTTGCCTGAAAAAATTGAATATGACTGTATTATAATCGGCGCCGGATTCTGCGGCAGCGTAATTGCCAGAAAAATGGCGGAAGACAGTAAAAAAGCATTGCTTTTGGAACGAAGAAATCATATAGCCGGAAACATGTATGATGAAAAAGACGAAAATGGCATTTTAATTCAGAAATACGGCCCGCATATATTTCATACTAACAGCAAAGAAGTATATAATTTTATTACAAGATACGGCAATTGGACGGATTTTATCCATAAACCAGCAGTAGAGCTGGACGGGAAGATTACCCCTGCTCCTTCAAATTATAAAACAATAGATCTCTTGTATAATAATGAAGATGCAAAAGTTTTAAAAGAACGACTTGAAAAATGTTACGGCGGACAAAAAACAGTTACAATACTTGAACTTCTGAAGTGTGATGATGAAATTGTAAAACAATATGCAGATAAATTGTATGAATTGAATTACAAACCCTATACTGCAAAGCAATGGGGTATAGTGCCGGAAGAAGTAGATCCGAATATATTAAAACGTGTTCCTGTAAGACTTGATTATAAAGAAGGTTATTTTGATGATGAGTACCAGTGTATGCCGGAAACAAGTTATACACATTTTTTTAAAAATATTTTAGATCACAAAAATATAGAAGTTAAACTTAATATAGACGCTCTTGATATAATTAAGACAGATACAGAAAAAAAAGAAATATTATATAATAATGAAAAAATAAATATTCCTGTTATATATACAGGCGCAGTAGATGAATTTTTACAGTATCGTTATGGAGAGCTCCCTTACAGGTCATTAAAATTTGAGTATAAAACCATAAATACAGATAGTTTCCAGGATGCGTCTGTAGTTGCCTATCCAAAGGCAGATGGATATACAAGAATAACAGAATTTAAAAAATTGCCGCCTCAGAATGTACCTGGAGTCACTGTAATTGCTCATGAATACCCCTTACAGGCGGATAAAAGAAAAAATGAACCTTATTACCCTATTTTAAATGATAATAATATTAAGTTATATAATAAATATTTGTCTGACATAAATAATATTCACAACCTTTTTCTATGCGGAAGGCTTGCAGATTATAAGTATTACAACATGGATGCGGCCATTTTACGGGCCTTTGATGTTTATAAAGAAATAATTAGTTAAAAATATAAAAATGAATAATATATCAAATATAATTGAATATATTCTCAATTTAATTAAGAATAAAGAAGAATATATAATAATAATTTGTGCAAAGGATAATATAGGAAAAAATTTAGATAATGAGTGTGCGGATCTTCTTTTAGAACTTGGTGTAAAAAATGATTTATCTGCATATCGCGGTCTGGAAAATAAAACACATAGAGGTTTTATTGCAATAATTGATGGTAGTGAAAATATAATTGAATACTTATCAGATGAAAAAAAGGAGGCTGAATATATAAATGAAAAGTATAATATTTTAAGTACAGTATATGCAAATAATCAATGTAAACCTGCTTATGTTTATATATGTGGTGATAATATTAATTGTATTCCAGATAAAAGAGGTTTAAATTTTTTAATTCTAAATAAATACAATAATGAAATTATTGATGGTGTTGTATTTGATACTCATTTGCAAGGCGCTCCATTTGTTTGCAGAATTAATATTAATGAAATTAAAAAAATAAAAGAAATAAAAGATAAATATAATGATTTTTGTAAATATTATATTCCAAAGGTTATACCTGAATTAAAATTACTTAAACCTGAATATCCTTTTGGAGAAATTGCACTAATAACAGGAGTTAGTAAAGATAATTACAAAAATTTTGCAAACAAGAATGAACTATATCTTTTAGAATTACCAATGTTTTTTAAAAACAATGGATGTATTATATCTAATATTAATTTGATTAAAGATAGAAATGATATTTCTTTTATATTTTCTGGGAATGCAATTTATAAAGAAAATTTTATTTTCGGTATAGATGATATAAAACAAGACATTAATATTGAAAGTATTTGTGAATGTATTGGTGAATTTGAAATATTAATAATTAATAAGGATAATATTAAACTTGGTAATGATTTTTTTGGATTGGGTAAATGGTTTTACTATAAAAAAAATAATATATTTATTGCAGCGACATCATATCATCTATTATTAATGCTACTTAGTGAAATCAATGAAGAAATGGATGTTAATGTTGAATATATAATAGCGAATGCCGGAATTCAATCTTGGATTACTCAGCAATTATTTTCAGAAGAACTTGAAATAAAAGATATTTTTATTCTTTCTCCTGATAAAAAAATTGAAGTTGATATAAATGGAAATATTAAATTAATAAATACCAGACTATATTTTGAATCTAATTCTACGGAAGGATTTGATGAAAAGGAGTATGAAGAATTATTATATAAGGCAAAAAATGAGATTATTCAGAATATTAATGCAATATATAAACATAAAAGATTTAAAAATATAATAGTAGATTTAACAGATGGTCTAGATACAAGAAATATTTTATCAGCTGTTTTGAATTTACCTTTAAATTTAATTGATAAAACCCGTATCCATTCTTATGATAAAGAAACAAGTAAGAATGATTTTAAAACAGCTTGTGGAATTGTTAATATGTTGAATTTAAAATGGGATAATATTAAAAATAATATACAGATTATAGAACAAACAGATGGTATTGATCAAAGTATTATTTCATCAAATTTGGGGATATATTATTTAATTAATCACAAGCCATCAATTAAAAAATATACTAAAAAAGATACGATTCATTTAAATGGAGGAAATGGAGAGACATGTACTGCGTTTATAAATAAAAACACCTTAATATTTGATAATTATATTAAAAATATAAATGGTAATTTTCCAAACAGTGCTGATAATAAGAAAGTAAATGAAGTATTTATTAAAATAATATATGATGAATTTAAAAAAATTAATAGTGAAAAAAGTTTAATAATAATGGATATGTTTTATCAGAAATTCAGAAATCGTATTCATTTTTCAAATAAATATGACTTGAGGAATGGTTTTTCGCCTATACAATCAATTTCAGCATATAAAGCAAAAAAAATGAGTTTTAAAAAAAATGAATTATCATTTGCGCTACAGCATGATTTAATAAAAATACTGCATCCGTTATTAGCAGGATTTCCATATATTGAAAAAAAACAGAAAAATAGAATAAAAGTAATTAAAGAAAATAAGTTAAATCACATTCCTGATATTAATATGGAATTTATTCCAGATTATAATTTAAAAAATTATGAAAAAAATATAAAAAAACATTATATACCGGATAAAAACACATATGATAATAAACTATATGAGTATAAATATAAAATAGAATTATATGATTGGTTATACGAATCACAAGAATCGTTACTTTCTTTTCTGAAAATAATTATAGAAAATGTTCCTGAATTTGAAAAATTTGGATTTGAATGGTACGAATTCATTATAAATATGAATGATAAAAAATATGATAATTATAGACATACTCGTACAATAATTAAAAATAAAATAATATCACTTTATTATCAAATTAGAATTATAAAAAAAATAAAAAATTAAGTATAAATTATATTAAATTAAAAAAATGGAAATTATTAAATGAATAAAAAAAATATAATAAAATATAGTAGTTTAATAATAGTTATAATAACAATTTTTTCCTGTAAAGGAGATGCAGATGATGGTAGCGGTGTTAGTGTACACCTTGAAAGCCTTTACGTTGCCGGTAATGAAGTTTTTATAGGAGAACCGGCTGCCAGTTTGGAGTCGGCAAAGGCGATAGACTTGATACTCGCCGATACTGATGTTTCAAATGCAGATATTATTCCTATTGCAAACTCAGACGATGCACGAATAGCATACGGAAGAATGACCCAGAATGATTCTGCTCCAATATGGAGAACCACAGATTCAATAACATTTAATGATGGTGATATTCTTGCTGTCAGAATTAGAGATAATTATGAATCAACAGTATATTATAAATTTATTATAAGAGTTAAAATATCAATAGAACCTGTAATTATTGCAGGAAAAAATACTGAACTGGGAAACCATGCTGTTTCGTATAAGGATATAACAAGTCCAGGTTCAATATATATAAGTAACTTAATAGCAGGAAGCATAGCAATAGAATTACCTCAAAATTTGACAGGAAGCAGATCGTTCAGAACTGCAAAAGTAAGCGGAGATGGTTCGCCGCAGTGGTGTGATAATCTTTCTCCTGTGTATTCCTGTGAAGATGGTGATTTTTTACATATAGAAATAAAAAGCGAGGTAAATGGAAGAGAGATAATAAACATTTATAAAGTAGTTGTTACAGTTTATATAGAGCCCTTAACAGTATTGATAAGCGGAGATTATACTATTAATACTAATTCAGAAATTATAAAGCAAAGAGTGGCCATAGAAGCATATAATGAACAGACTGCTTTAACACTAATCTCAAGGACAGAAGCGGATATTAATAATAAAACATGGACTATGTATGTACCGCCTGAAAAAGAATTATGGTTTAGGGTACGTGTAACTGATTCAACCGGCTACACATTTGGCAGAATAGTATCAGAAAGTAGTGAGGTATTTACTGAAGACACTCAAGATATGAACCTAACGCTTGGTCCGTTCGCTCAGCCGGAGATAACAAATTTTGAACTTATAGGTGCGCATGAAATAGGAGGAATTTTAATAGATAAACAGGGTATTATTAATAAAGAGGCCGGCACCATTACTTTTGAAAATACAATTTCTACTACAATCAGTGTAAATACTGTATTGCAATTTCATAACCTGGCTGCAAAATTTACTCTTTCAGAAAACTCAAAGCTTTATGCAGGTAACGTTGAACAGGTAAGCGGAAGCAGTTTCAATAACTACTACAAGGACGTTACATTCACAGTTGTTGCAGAAGATAACGCCCGTCAAACATATACGATTACAGGTCAGGTTCTTGATGTAAAAAGTTCAGCTAATGGCGCGAGTAATTCTACAGCGGTAAACCGTATAGTAGGTACTTCAAGTTGGCAAACTCAAGGTTTTGGTGTAATTATTATTGATACTATAGATAGGACTCTTGGTTTGCCTGTGGGGACAGTCACAAAACTTAATACCGGGGTTTGGAATCCAACTGGTACTTTTACATACATTAGCCCTACAGGAGAAGTAATATCCGGAGGAACAGATATAAGAGGGCGCGGGAACGCGTCTTTACGGAATCATGAGCATAAGAGCTATAATTTAAGATTAAATACTGCGGAAGGCTTCGATTACTATGATTACAAGACTGAACAATATATAAAGCTTCCTTCTCATAGGCGTTGGGCTTTGTTGGCACATCAATCTGATAGTTCTCGTATAAGAACGACATTGAGCTGGGAGATAGGTCGTCGTGTTCTTACCGATATGGGCTGGCAGCCGCATGGGGATTGGGTATTCTTTTTCTTAAATGGTGAATATAAGGGCATGTACATAATAGCCGAAATTATTAAACCTGAACCGGGACGTCATAATATAACCCCATTAATTTCCGCATCAAATCCCAATGGCGGTTTTATGGTAGAAATTAATAATAATTATTTTTATTTCAATGAAGGGAGTAGTAATTGGACTTTTGATGAAATGTATAGTTTTATGACCAGCCATCAAAACCCTGTTAGAGACAGACAGCAAGGAGTTGTGTGGTCAATGAAAGAACCGGATTCCAATCTTGGCTGGTTCTATGCAGATCCGCCATTAGGAAACGGCAGTCTAACTTTCACGAACCCTGCACACGCGCATTTCTTCCCAAGAAAAGGTATACTCCTTATGGCAACACTTAGCGCCGGTACAGCATATAACCGAAGAAGTAATTCACCTGCAGAATGGATTGTGCCAAATGAAATTGGTCAGCCTAATGGGATTGGTACATCTGGTATGAGACGTACCGGTACATTTAATGGAAATAATGGAGGGATATATGGCGATAGAACCCTGGCTCAAGCATATCCTGGTTATGAGTCAAGTACCTTTGTAAGAATAGCGCAATTTTTACAGGATACAGAGGACGCCATATATTCTCATGACTGGCTTGAAAGGGGTTATGGTAATGGCAGCTATCTTGAATACATTGATATAGGTTCTTTTATAGATTTTCAAATAGCGTCTGAAATTCTATCTGATAGCGAAATTAATGTTTTGAATGGAAGACATGCGTACTACGATCCGTCAATGAGAAGATTGAGGATGGGACCTATTTGGGATCATGATCAATCCTGGATTATGGGTGCTCGTGATACATATCCGGGGTTTATCAGGAAAATACCTTTTTGGTATAAGGAATTACTGGGTTGGGAGATAACCTCTTCTAACGCTGGTACCGGTATAAATCAAGGAATTGACAGACCTGAACGGGCTGATCCTTATTACGCAGACCGTCTTAGAGCTCGTTGGAATGAAGTTAATAACCAATTCAATACAGAATTGGATCCGTATATAGACATAACAGATGCAAGGTTTAACAGAGTAACAGGTTTCTCAGAAGCCGGTAGTACTTTTATTATTTCTCGTACAGGAAGTAGAAATAATAGATTAAGTTTTAAAAATATTATCGCAAATATGAAAAATGAATTGGATCCGATTTTTAATGGATATTGATTTTTATATTCAATAATATTTTATTAATGGAATATTTTTATTAAATAAAGAATACAATAGAATATTTCATTTTTAGGAGAAGAAAATGAGAAAAGTAAAATTAATACTGATTGCGTGTGTTGTTATAGCAGGAATACTATTATCAAGTTGTCCCGAAGACGGTAATGGCGGAACAGATACAGGAAAACTCTTAATTCTGCAGGCGTATGGAACAGGTCCCGGAGGCGCAGCAGTTAACCGCAGTTTTGTTGAACTATACAATAGCACAAAACAGCCGATTAACCTGCAAGGATATACACTCTGGTTTTCCAACGGAATCAGAACAGACGGCGGCTCGCCTGCTACAGTAGAACCAACTGAACCTGACTGGTATGAAATTGAGTTAACAGGGTCAATACCGTCCATGGGATCATTTTTAATTCTTGGGCCTGAAAGAGGTTCTAACTGGACCGGTATAACAATCGAAGAATCATACGCAGATATATATAATGAAAACTTTTTATTATTCAACAGAGCTTTTAAAGTCGCTTTAATAAAAGGAACAGCAGAGCTTGATACAGATATCCAGAATCCCTTTGATACTGACGGAGAGGGAAAAAAGATCGAAGGATATGTAGACATGGTAGGGAGCAGAAATGCTGAAACAGATCAAATACTTGGTTTTGAAACAGCGCCTGCCAGAAATTCCGGCTCAGAAGCTGTACGCCGAAAAGACCTTGATGATACCGATGATAACTCGGTGGATTTTATCGCTGCGCGTTATCCTAATATGACTAATGAAGAAAAAGGAGTTCGCCGGCCAAGAAACTCCGCAGCAGGCGCCTGGGATCCCTTTGCAGCAATACCAGAACCCCAGCCATCCGATAATACCCTTTTAATTTTCCAGCTTGGCGCTCCTAATGCAGGCGGTACCATGTCTCACAGTTTTATTGAACTTTACAATGCCGGCGATACAGAAGTTAACCTGGCAAGTTATTCACTGCAATATGCGGCAGCGCGTGAAACAAGGACAAATAATGCTGCGTTTTCTGAAGATGACGGCCCCTGGGCAAAGATAGATCTCCAGGGTACAATTCCTCCGCGCCATTCATTTCTGATATTGGGAAATACGGTAGCAACAGCTCCTGCCATGATTCTTACAGATGAGGATGCCGATTTAATAGCAGGCTTTGCCTTGCATAACAGAGGAGCCAAGGTGATTCTTTTAAGTAATCAAATACCGATTGAAACAGTTTTAACAAATCCGCTTCAGGATAATCCTTTTGATATTGACGGCAATGGGACCAGAGTTGAAGGTTATGTAGACATGGTAGGAGGCGTTAATACTGCTCCACAGGATGCTGTGTATGGCTTTGAATCAAGTACTGCCAGCAGTTTATCCGGCTCGCGCGCTCTTCGGCGTACATCAATAATAGACACAGATAATAATACAGCGGATTTTTCTGATATACATTATGGCAATGCTACTGAGGAAGAAATAAATCTGAAACGTCCCAGAAATCTAGCCTTTGGCGCATGGGATCCTGTCACCGGTGTACAGGATGAATAAACACTAGTAGATGTTGTTATTAATGTGCATTGACAATCCGGAGCAAACTATACAGTTGACAATTATTGATAATGGGTTATTGTTCCGGAAGGAGTAAAGAAGAAGATGGCAGATTCTAGCGAAATAATTTGGAAAATACATGCGATCCATCTTTTAGGCGGCAGTATCTCAGAATATTTGGAAGAATTAGGAATAAAAAGTATAACTTTAGTTGGTGATATAGATTTAATTAAGATAGTTTGTGCCGATTTAATTTATTTTGATAAAATATATATAAATAATATATTTATTAATGCTATAAAACAAAAAAATATTGATATTTTTGGTAAATCTTATAATTTGAGAGATATTGAAAATATAGATAAAATTAAAGATGAATATATTTTATTATGCGCAGAAAAAGATAATAATAAATATAATAATTCAATTAAGCTTTATCAAATAATAGAGAAATTATATATTGATTATTTTTATTATTATCCATTAGAAAGAATTAAAAGTAATAATCCAAATGTTCCTGTCTGTATATTGCATAATCCAAATTTAGGATTAATAAAAAATAAATCTAATAATGAAAATTATTTAAATTCTAATAAAATTGGGATATTTAAGCTTTTAAAAATGTTGAAAGATAAAAATCCTATTATACCTGAAGCAATAAAAAGATATAATTCATATCCAGGATATGCAAAAAGCATTACAAAAGATCGTACCTACTCAAAAGTAGGTAATATATATAAAGTTAATGATATTAATGGAAAATATATGAATGTTATTGCCGGGAACAGATTAACCACCGATCAACCCGAAAAATATAATGGTATTGTTTATTTATTTGGGCATAGTGTTATATTTGGCAGAGGAGCAGAAGATAAAGATACCATTGCAAGTAATTTACAGCGAATATTTAATAAATTCGCAAAAGATAGGAATATTCTGCCGAAATTAGTAATAAATTGCTCAAATATTTCCAGTTGGGATTACTTAAAAATGTTCGATTTTATTAATACATTTAATTATAATAAAAATGATATAATAGTGGTACCAAGATATCATACTAATAAGATTAATAAAGAAAGAGAAAAATTATTTTTTATATGTCAGACGCAAAATGCGTTTGAACGTCCACACGATATGGGAGAAGTATTTATAGATAAGAATATTCATATAAATGCAGAGGGAAATAAAAAAGTAGCAGAATTATTATTTGAGACATTTGAAAATAATAACTTATTAAAAGGCGAGTATAAATATGAATGTGGAAAGAATGATCATAAGAAAAACTCGGTTCTGATATCAGATTTATATAGAAATGAACTTGTTGAATATAAAAATAAGTTAATTCAAACTCAAGAAAAATTATTTGGTAAAATAGGTTCAATTGTTATGAATTGTAATCCTTTCACGCTTGGACATAGATATTTGATTGAGTATGCAGCATCACAAGTAAAACATCTTTTTATATTTGCAGTAGAAGAAGATAAATCTATTTTTCCGTTTACTGATAGATTTGAATTAATAAAAATAGGAACTAAAGATTTGAATAATGTAACTGTTTTGCCAAGTGGAAAATTTATAATTTCTAATCTGACATTTAAGGATTATTTTGATAAAGCAAGCATCCAGGATAGGGCAATAGATCCATCTTTAGATATACAATTATTTGCAAGTGAAATAGCGCCAACATTAAATATAAGAGTAAGATTTGCAGGTGAAGAACCAATTGATATGATAACAAAACAATATAATGATACAATGAAGAGACTTCTTCCTGATTATGGAATTGAATTTATTGAAATACCAAGGAAAGAATTTAATAATGAAGTAATTAGCGCCAGCAGAGTGAGAAAGTTATTAGATGAAAAGAATTTTGAGCAGATAGCTAAAATTGTTCCTGAAACTACATTAGATTATTTAAAAAAGAAATTTATATAATTTAAATAAGAGAAAGATATTGGTAAAATTATGAATATAAATAAGCAAAATATAATTCCAAAAGTATCTGTTGTAATACCGGTTTATAATGCAGAAAAATATTTATGCCAGTGTCTTGACAGCGTTATAAATCAGTCATTAAAAGAAATAGAGATAATTATAATAAATGATGGAAGTACAGACGGGAGTACTGAAATAATAAATACATATGCTGAAAAAGATAATCGTATAATAGTATATAATGAAGAGCATAAAAATGTTTCATATGCAACAAATCTGGGTTTAGATAAAGCGACAGGTGAATATGTTGCCAGAGTTGATTCTGATGATTATATTGATTTAAAAATGTATGAAGAAATGTATAAAATATCAAAAGAAAGTAATTTGGATGTTTTACGTTGTGATTATATAAATTTTTCTGGAGAAGATGAAGCATATATACAGAAAGAAATGGCAAATTACGATGCAAAATATTCATATCTATATAATAAAGTAATTAATCCGGAGGATTATCTTGATAAAAAATCTTCGGAATACTTAAAATCATTTACTCATACTAATGTAATATGGAATGCAATATATAAATGTGAGTTTATTAATAAATATAAAATAAGATGGAATGAGAATGTTACAAGCGGTGCAGATAACGGTTTTTATTTTCAGGTAATGACACTTGCAAAAAAAATTATGTATGTTAATAAATATTATTATTTTCATCGTAAGGATAATGAGAATTCTATCGTACATGATTATAATAAATTAAGAACTAATTTTTTCATTGAGCATAGACATATAAAGGATAAATTGCTTGAACATGGAAAATATGAAAAATACAAAGATGTATATTTTAGAAGGAAATATGGAAATTATAAATTCACGCTTAAAACACTTCCAGATAATTTAAAAAAAGAATATATAGAAAAAATGAAAGAGGATTTCTCTGACGATTTAAATAATGGAAATATAACAGAAAATGTTGGTAAAGAAATATATAAGAACATAAATTTACTTATTAATAATATTGACAATTTTTATCAACATCATATTCATGAATTAATAAAAATATCAATTATTATCCCTGTATTCAATAATGAAGAATATTTACAACATTGTATTGAGAGTATATTAAAACAAACGCTTAAAGAAATAGAAATTATTACAATTGATGATAACTCACAGGATAACTCACTGGAAATTCTTCATAAATATTCAGAGAAAGATAAAAGAATAAAAGTAATATCGTTTAATGAAAATAAATCAGCTAATCAGGCAAGAAAAGCAGGTGTTATTGAAGCAAAAGGTAAATATATTATCTTTGTTGATTCTGATGATATGCTTGATGAGAATGCATGTTTATCTTTATATAATGAAATGGAAAAAGAAAATATTGATATATTACATTTTGGTACTGAAATTATTAATTATAATGAAATAGATATAAGCAGAATTGAAAAATTAATAAATTATTCAAGTCCTGATAATATTACGATTATGGGACAAGAAAATATGTTAGAACAATGGTTTTCAAAAAAAAGAGTGGGGCATTTATGGGGAAAAATATATAAGTCAAGTATTGTTAAGAATGCATTCGATAATATTGAAGATATATATATTAGGTTAAGTCAGGATTTATATGCAATATTTATTATAATGTATTATTCAAAGAGTTATAAAGGATTAATAGGAAAAGAGAATCAATATTATAAATATTTTTACGGACGAGGAATATATGGAAAAACAAAAGAAGATTTTAATTTTTATGAGTACATATGCGCTACAGTAAATATTCCTGAATTAATAAAAAGTTTTTTAATAAAAGAAAATAAATTTGATGAATATAAAAAATATTATGATGATATAAAAGAAAGCAAATTTGATAATGTTTATAGAAGATTTAAAAATGCTGAAAATAATGAAAAATCAAAATATTTTGATTGTATGTTAAAATATTGGGATATTGAAACTGTAATCGGAAGATTGGCTAGGACAGATTGGTATAAACGTCTGGAATTGGGAAGAACATTAAAAGAATCAAAAATATATGTAAAAAATAAAAAGAAAGAAATAAAATCAATTGGTGTATTTTATTATAGACTTAGAAATGGAGGAGCACAAAGATCATGTGCAAAATTATGTGAGCTGTACTGTAATTTAGGATATAATGTTGTATTATTTACAGATGAAGAGCCAACAGAGGATGATTATTTTCTTCCTGACGATGTTATAAGAGTTGTTTTACCAAGTTCTAGAGATCATAATGCAAATATGTATTATGTAAGACTTAATGTATTATTAAATGAGATAAAAATTAATAAAATAGATACATTTATATATCTTGCATGGCAAAGTTCAACGCTCTTTTGGGACTTAATGACTATTAAATTGGCAGGAGCACAATTTGTAATACGTACTGCGGGAATATTTACATTTCAATTTTTTGATATTATTAATTTTGATTGGTATTTTGAAATGCCAACAACATATTCATATGCAGATTGTATAACTGTATTATCAAGAGTTGACTACACCTATTGGTCCGCATTTTGTGATAATGTAAAAATAATACAGAACCCATTAACATTTGATATAAAAAATATTGAAAAATCCAATCTTGAATCTAATATTATACTTTGGCTTGCACGCATATCTGCAGAAAAAAGACCTGAAGATGCGATAAATATATTGAAATTAGTTAAAGAAAAAATACCGGATATAAAATTACAAATGGTAGGAGATAATAATGTAGGATTTAAATTAAAAAATAGATTAATTGATTATGTTGAAAATAGTGATTTAAAAGATAATGTAGAATTTATTGAATTTACAACAGATGTAATAAAATATTATAGGAATGCTAAAATAAAGTTAATAACTTCAGTCAGAGAAGGCTGGTGTAATACTATATCTGAAGCATTGATGTTTGGTCTTCCAATAATATGTTACGATATGCCTTATTTAGAATTATTAAGAATGAATACAAAGGGTATAGAAATAGTTCCGCAGGGAGATACTATTGCGGCTGCAAATAAAATTATTGAAATTTTATCTGATAAAAATAAATTAATTGAAATGAACAATGAATCCAGAATTGCAGCGGAAAAATTAGCTGAATATGATTTCCAGGGTACATGGATTGACATTTTTGACAGTCTAATTGAAGGAAAAGATAGTAAGCCAAAATATATACCTACAAATGATGATAGAAGAATAATGCAAAAAATATTTGATGAACACAGTATAAATATATATAATAGAATTAAGGAATTAAAACATTTAAATATAGAACAAAAAAATACTATCCAAAAAAAGGAAAAAATTATTTTGCAAAAAAAGAAAATAAAAGTATTAGGGGATGGATATAACGGATATAAAATATTTGCTTTTGAGAGGCAGGAAGAAACAGTATACGCACCTTTGTTTTCAATTGAGACAGGTAAAAATGAGTGGGATACATGTGTAGCTGTAATAGATTTAGTATTTATGCCAAATAATACCCCTGCAGTAAGTGATGTATTATATTTAGGAATGACATATACACCAATGGAAAATGAAATATATTACTTAAATATATTTCAAGCAGAATTTGAAAGAGGCGAAAATATATTTATCAATAATATTGCATATACTGTAACAAGTGATAAGATAAATATATATTTGAAATATACTGGAAGAGCAACGGGTATAAGTTATAGAGTTAGATCTATAAATTCACGTTCGAATCGGAAACCTGTTTTTAGAAAAATGATAAATAAATCAGTATTATTAATCGAAGATATAGTAAAACATGATATTGGATTTTTTCCAATCATAGAAAAAAGAAAAAATATAATAATGGAAGATGATTATTCAGGGTATAAAATATTTTCATTTGATAAACCAATAGAAACAGTTTATGCACCTTTATTTTCAATTGAGACAGGCAAAAATGAGTGGGATACATGTGTAGCTGTAATAGATTTAGTATTTATGCCTAATAATGCACCTGCAATAAGTGATATTTTATACTTGGGAATGACATATACACCTGCAGAAAATAAAATAAAATATCTTAAAGTATTTCAGGCAGAGTTTGAAAGAGGAGAAAATATATTTGTAAATAATATAGTATATACTATATTAAATGATAAAATTACTATATACTTAAAATATACTGGAAGAGCAACAGGTATAAGTTTTAAAGTTAGATCTATAAATTCACGATCAAATAGGAGACCTGTTTATAAAAAAATAATGGAAAAATCAATATTATTAATTGAAGATACAGTAAATATTTATGATGAAATAATAAACATAAAAAATAATAAAAAAAATGATTATTTAAATGATATATACAAAAAGTTATATGGTATTCCGGAAAAGGCAAATAATATAAATATTTCTTATAATTATAAAGATGATATAAAAAATGAAATAAATATATCTTATGAATTTAAAGGTAAAAATATATCATTTTCAATACCTGTAAATAATAATATAAAATGAGGATTTATATGCGACAATTCTTTGGGAAAATAAGAAGAAAAGTAATTAGAATATTACTTGGAAGGGAATTAATCAATAATCTTACAAATATAAATGGAATATATGAAAAAATAATGAATATACAAACTTCAATTAATGAAGATAGAAGTAATGTTAACAGAATATTAAATGATATTGTAAATAAATTGAATAATAATGATGTTATATTAAATAAAATAAATGATTTGGATAATAAAACAAATATAATAAATAATAAGACAAATATAATAAATAATAAAACAAATGAAATGAATGAAAATATTGAAATAATAAATGATAGAGCTGATAACATAAAACAATATATGTATATAACTAATAATATGATAAATAGTATAACTCAAAAAAATAATATATTAAAGCAATATGTAAATGATATTAGAAATAAATTAGATTCTTCAAATGAAAAAATAAATGTAATTAAAGAAAGTACAAATAAAGTAAATATTAAAACAAATGAACTATATCAATGGATTAAAGAAATAAATGGAAAGACAAATAAAATAAATGATGAGATAATTAATATAAATACAAAAACAGAGATATTATATAAAAAAACTGATACCATTAATGATATTACTGATAATATATATGTAAAAATTGATAATAATAATCAGAAAACAGATAATATAAATCAAAAAACAGATATTTTAAATCAGAAAACAGATATTTTAAATCAGAAAACAGATATTTTATTTAAAAATAATGATTATATAAATAAAAAAACTGAAGAAATATTAAAAAAATCAGAATCTACAAATAAGAAAAATGAGGAGATGTTAAAAAGATCTGATTTTATGAATAAAAAAATAGAAGAAATATACAAAAAGTCAGATTACATAAATAAAAAAGCTGATGAAATAAGTAAAAAGACTGAAGATTTAAATAAAATAAATAATAAAATAAAACAAGATAATGATGAATTAATAATTAAAATAAATAAAAATGAAAAAAATACGGATAATATATTTGAAAAATTGGATAGTACAAAAAAAATAAATGATAAAATACACAGGAAGTCAGCGGCTATTAATGATTTGCAATTTTTTAATACTTCTATTAAAAATTGTGAATGGATGAAAGATAAATCATTCTCTCCAGGCGGTTGGGCAATGGATAGCGGTGCATTATATACATTATTTCGTATTTTTGATAGTGTTAAGCCAAAAAATATTTTAGAATTTGGTTTAGGGCAAAGTTCAAAAATTGTACATCAATTTGCAAATAACTTTAAAAATATAAATGCATTAACGATAGAAAATGATAATAATTGGATAGAATTCTTTTTAAAAGGTCAGGGTAAAGCTATAAAATGTAATATAAAACAGTTAGATGTAAAGACGGTATTATATAAAGGTTATGAAACAACAACATATGATAATATTGATAAAATAATAGGTGATAATAAATATGATTTAATTATTGTAGATGGACCAAAAGGAAGTGAGCATTATTCTCGTTCTCAAATTATAGAAATTATAAATAATAATAAAAATATATGTAATGAATATGTTATTTTAATTGATGATTCACAGCGAGTTGGAGAAAAAGAAACTATTAGTGAAATATGTAATATACTTGAAAGAAATAATAAAAAATATTTAATGAGAGAATATTCAGGAGAAAAAAAACATACAATAATATGTTCAGAAAATTATAATTTTCTTCTAACACTAAGATAATAAAAAGAAATATCCATAAAAATAATTATTTTAGGGATATTTTTAGGTGTAATAATTATGGCAAAAGTATCAGTAATTTTACCAATTTATAATACGTCTCAGTATTTGCATGAAGCATTAGATTCAGTTACAAAGCAGACATTAAAAGATATAGAAATTATATGTATAAATGATGGTTCAAAAGATAATTCATTGAATATTTTAAAAGAATATTCTGAAAAAGATGATAGAATAATAATAATAGATAAGAAAAATACTGGTTATGGTCATAGTATGAACACCGGTATTGATACTGCAACAGGCGAATATCTGGGTATACTGGAAACAGATGATTTTCTAAGTTTGAATATGTTTGAAGATTTATATTCAATTGCTGCAGAGAATGATCTTGACACTATAAAAGCAGACTTTTACCGCTTTACGCGCGATAATGAAAAAAATATGAATCTTAAATACATAAAAATTGACAGAGGTTTGGATTATTATAATAAAATATGTGTCCCTTCACTTGATGCATTATATATTCAAAATACAAGAATTAATACATGGACAGGTTTATATCGTTTATCCTTTCTTAGAGAAAATAATATAAGGCATAATGAAACTCCCGGAGCTTCTTTCCAGGATAATGGTTTTTTTTGGCAAGTACATATTTATTCAAAACGTTTAATGCAGGTAAATAAACCATATTACTATTGCAGAAGAGATAATCCGAATTCATCTACAAGTGATAAAAATAAAGTATGGGCCATGAGCCGCGAATATGATTTTATTCGTGATATTTTAATGAGAGATAAAGTAATATGGAATAGAAATAAAAATATTTATTGGCTTAATAAATACTGGAATTATAATTTTATAATAAATATGATTGCACAAGAATATAAATATGATTTTTTTATGCGAATGTCGAGAGAATTTAACAGAGCGTTAGTTCTTGATGAGATATCTAAAGATGTTTTCTCGGATATTGAGTGGTCTAATATATTAATAATGATAAATAACCCAGAGAATTATTTTAAAGAAAATATTAATAATAATAATGAAATTATAACATTAAAAAAAGAAAATATAGAATTAAAAAAACAAATAACAAATAAACAAAATGAAAACAATAGATTGCAAAGACAAATAAAAATACAAAATGATAATTTTCAGGAAGAAATTGATAATTTAAAATTACAATTTACAAAAGAACATAAAAATTTAATGAACCAATTATATATAATTAAGAATCAATTGAATAATAAAGAAAAAACAAATACATAAATATTAAGGTAATAATAAATGATTAATCCAAAAGTTTCTGTAATACTTCCTGTTTATAATGTAGAAAATTATTTACATCAATGTATGGAATCATTAATAAAACAATCAATGCAAGAAATTGAAATTATCGCTGTTAATGATGAATCTCAAGATAAGTCTCTTGAGATTTTGGAAGAATACGCAAAGAAAGATTCTAGAATCATGATTATTAATCAAAAGAACGGAGGAGCTGGAAAAGCGCGAAATACAGGTATGGATGCGGCAAAAGGTGAATATCTTTCATTCCTTGATCCTGATGATTTCTTTGAATACAGTATGCTGGAAAAAGCATATAATAAGGCAAAAATGAATAATCTTGATATTGTAATATATAAGTGTGATTTCTATAATGAAGAAAATAATAGTTACACACATAATAAATGGACATTAAAAATGGAACATTTACCTCCGTATGAACCATTTTCTCATAGACAATTTACATTGAATATATTTGGTGTTTTTGTGGGATGGTCTTGGGATAAACTTTTTAAATATAATTTCATTAAAGAAAATAATATAAGATTTCAGGAACAAAGAACATCTAATGATTTATATTTTGTATTTTCTGCAATTGCATTGGCAAAACGTATAGCAGTTATTCCAGAGATACTAATTCATCAAAGAAGAGATTCAAAAGAGTCACTCTCAAAAACAAGAGAAAAATCATGGGATAATTTTTATAGAGCTTTATTAGAATTACGTGTTAAATTACAAAAGAATGGAATATTTGATGAATTAGAAAAAGATTTTATAAGTTATTCTCTTCATGCATGTTTATGGAACTATCGTACTCTTAACGGAGTATCAAGGGAATTATTAATGGAATCATTAAAAAGAGATTGGTTTAAAAATTTAGGAATAAACAATCAACCTAAAGATTATTTTTTAGATATTAACAATAATAATGATTATATACTGTATAAAAATATTATAAGTGAGGTATAATAAAATATGAAAAAAATTATTGCTGTAGTGCAAGTGCAAAATGAAGCAGATATAATTGAATCTCTCTGTAGATATTATTGCAGCTTCTGTGATGGTATTATTGTTACTGATGACATAAGTACTGATAATACTAATGATATACTAAAATATCTTATTGAAGAGGGTTTGCCAATATATATAACAAATAAAAATGAAATTGATCATGGACTTGGAAACATAAATGCACGTTATCAGCAACTTCAATTGGCTGTTGATAAGTATGATGCAGATATTATATTGCCTATTGATGCAGATGAATTTTTAGTATGTGAAATGGGAGGAAATCCAAGAAATATTATTGAAACGATGGATGAAAAGATTGAATATCATATTCCATGGAATAATTTTATATGTACAAAAAATATAAATGACAATAAAATATTTTTTCCATTAACCACAAATAAATATGTAGAACCTGATTTTCATAAAGCAATAATAAGTAAATTCTTATTAAAAGAATGTATGGCATTTCCTGAAATGGGATGTCATTCATTTAATTATAAAGAAAAAAGACCTGTTATCATAAAGATGAAAGAACTTTGTTATAATCATTATCCTGTAAGAAATAAATATCAATTTATGTTAAAAACAATAATTGGATGGACTACACGTTTATTATGTCCATTTCATGATGGTAATTATAATTATTCAATGTCATCACATTGGAAAGAATTCTTTGATGAGATTAAAAAACATGGAATTATTAAAGATGAAATGCTTGAACATTTTTCAACATATAATAATTTTACATTTTCAAATAATAATAATAATTATATAAATGAAAGAATATTTGATATATCTTTTTGCAAAGAAAAAATAAATCTCCATTTTACTAAATATAATGAAATAGAAAGTCAATTTATTAAAATATTAACAACCCAACTGGAAAATAATATTAGGAATATGCCATCATGGAGATCTTCATTGGAACGTAAAATAGCTGGTGAACAGCTTGGGCAAGCAAATGAAATTATAAATAATTTAAATAATTACATAAAAATACTAGAAATGAAAATGGGACCATCAAAATTATATGGTACTTTTTATTTTGATACCGGTAAAGGCTTCAATGAAGATGAAAAAATTAATTTTAAACATTTTATAGAAACAAAATATCTTTATAATACTGTTAAACTCCCACAAAATACAAAAAGTATTAGGTTTGATCCAGTAGAAGGAGTAGGATGTTATATTCAAAATTTAAATATATTATCAGATGAAAATATTCCAGTAAATTATCAAATATTAAATGGTTGTAAGACAGATAATAAAGGTATTTTATTTACGAGTAAGGATCCTCAAATACTTATTGATATTAATCAAATTTTAATAGAAAATTTAATTGTATATTGCAACATATGGTTTTTTATTGAGTAAAAAATAAAAAAAAATGTCAATTAATCAATATAAAGTTCAACTCAGTAATAATGAAAATTCAAGTGAATGGAAAATAATAAAAAATATAAAGCCAAATTCAACTGTATTGGAATTTGGGCCTGCATATGGCAGAATGACAGAATATTTAAAAAATGAATTAAATTGTAAAGTATATATTATAGAGATAGATAAGGATGCCTATAAAAGCGCCGTAAAATATGCTGTTAAAGGCATATGCGCAAATATTAATGATTTATTATGGATAAAAGAATTAAAAAATATTAAATTTGATCATATTTTATTTGCGGATGTATTGGAACACCTTATAGATCCTGTAATGATATTGGAAAAATCAGTATCATTATTAAAAGATGATGGTAGTATCTTAATATCTATACCAAATATTGCACACAGCGCAATTATTATTAATTTAATAAAGAATAATTTTGAATATACAAATTCGGGTTTATTAGATAAAACACATTTAAGGTTTTTTACATACAAATCAATAAAAAAAATGCTGGAAGCATGTTCGTTGTATCCTGTTATAGAGGATGCTGTATGTCTTAATCCTGAAGAAACAGAAATAAAATGTAATTATAATGATATAAATGGTAATACAGAAATTCTTGAAAATAGAGAGTCTGCTAATGTATTTCAATATATATTTAAATGTGTTAAAAAGAATTATTATATTGAAAATAAAGACAGCCTGAAAGTTCAGGATTTAATAAAAAATAACTGGAATAGAACTTGTAATATATATTTTGATACAGGATTTGGTTTTAATAAAAATGAGCAAGTTGAAATTCCGTTTTACAGATATAAAAATCAGTTTGAAGTAAAAATAAAAATATCTAAAGAAATTAAAAAAATTAGGTTTGATCCATATGAAGGTTATGCATGTGTAATAAAAAATATAAAAATTATAGCAAATAATGGTAAAATTGATCATGAATACTCAAACGGAAAAGAAATAGATAATATTATTATTTTTGATACGCTTGATCCGCAGATTATTATTAATCTAAGTGGATTAAAGGTAAATAAAATAAGGATATCAGGAACAATATACAGATATAATAATAGTGATATAGAAATATTATCAAGAATAAAGAAAATATTTGAAGAATATGAAGAATATAAGATAAATAATAAAGAATTAATATCAGAGCAAGAAAAAATAATTACAGAAAAGAATGAACTTATATCTATTAAAAATAATCTAATAAATGAATGTAATTTAATTTTAACAGACAGGAATGCATTATTAAATTCAAGATCATGGCGTATAACAAAACCATTAAGAAGTATTGCAAAATTAATACGGAAAAATAAATATTTATTTCTTTTTGCAAAGAGTATAGTTTCATTAAAAAGATACGGAATTAAAAAGACAAAAAACAGAATATCTGTATATTTGCAAAATAAAAAAAAGAATAAAAAAACAGATAATTATCTTGATGATACAGTTTATTATGACTGTGAATATCAAAAAAATATAGATTATTCAAATAATAAGCCAAATGTTAAAGCAATAGCATTTTATCTGCCTCAATTTCACAGAATACCGGAGAATGATAAATGGTGGGGTAAGGGTTTTACAGAATGGACTAATACAAAGAAGACAGAGCCAAGATTTAAAGGTCATTATCAGCCAAGAGAGCCGCATAAAGATTTTGGATACTATAATTTAACAAATATTGAAAGTATTAAAAAACAGGTTAAATTGGCAAAAGAACACGGAATTTATGGCTTTTGCTTTTATTATTACTGGTTTTCAGGAGAACGTCTTTTAGAAAAACCTTTAGATATATTATTAGAGAACACGGATATAAATATCAATTTTTGCTTATGCTGGGCCAATGAAAATTGGACAAGAACATGGGATGGAATGGATAATGAAGTATTAATGTGGCAGGGGTATAAAGAAAATGATCCGGAAAAATTTATAAATGATATAAAAAAATACATAGTAGATAAAAGATATATAAGAGTAGATAATAAACCTGTTATAATTGTATATAATTCAGGCAAAGTTCAAAATGTAAAAGAAGTATTTATAAGATGGAGGAAAGCGGCAATAGAGACTGGTATTGGAGAAATAAAAATATGGATGTGCAGTACGTTTAATCATAATCCGTATAATCTTAATATTGCTGATTGTGTAGATGCTGAAATAGAGTTTCCTCCTCATATGCTTTTCAGTATTAATTTTAAGAATATTGAATTGAATGGGAAAAAAGCCTATATATTTGATTATATTAAAACAATTAAACATGTTATAAATAATATTAAAAAAGAAATTAAAAAAAGTAATTATGATAAATTGCCGCTATATCGTACATGTATGTTAGCATGGGATAATGCAGCAAGAAAAGAAAATGAATGGACAACATTTATTAATTATTCTTTAGAGATATTTTATGAATGGGTATATATAATAACAAAAGAAGCAAAGATAAAATATTCAGAGGATGAAGCTTTTATTTTTATTAATGCATGGAATGAATGGGCGGAAGGAACATATTTAGAGCCTGATAAAAAATATGGCTATGCAAATATAAATACATTCTCAAAAGCAATATTTGAAATTGAGTTTGATAATAAGAAAAAAACAAATAATGAAAATGAATTTAATAAAAAGAGTATCATATTTGCCGGCCATGATGCATATCAAAATGGGGCGCAATTATTGGCTCTTAATATAATTAAGCAATTAAAAGATGTTTTTAAATATGATGTATATTTGATACTGAAAAGTGGCGGACCTCTTTTAGATAATTATAAAGATATTGCAAAAGAAGTAATCTGTCTGGATAAATATGATGAAAATGAAATTATAAATTGGATAGAAACAACAGAAGCAGATATTGCAATATGTAATACTGTTGTTACAGGTGATGTACTACATACTTTAACAAAATGCGGTATTAATTGCATTTCATTAATTCATGAGATGGAAAAAATAATACACCATTACAATTGTGAACAAAAACTGAAGTATATAGTAGATAATGCTGTTAAAATTATATACGCTTCAGAATATGTAAAAAATGATAATAAAAATATGATTGATATCCCTGAAGAAAAAACAGTTATTCTGCCACAGGGTTTATATAAAAAAAATCCTTATATCAATAGACGTAATGAGATTCGTTCTATTGTGCGTAAAAAGCATAATATTCCTCTTGACAGTAAAATAATTTTGGGTGTTGGTTATGGCGATCATAGAAAGGGTCTTGATTTATTTGCCAGATGTATGATTGAAGTATGTAAATATGAAAAAACATATTTTATTTGGATTGGTAATGTAGAAATAAATATTGAGAATGAAGTTAATAGAATAATTAACGAAAGTAAATATAAGGAATATTTAATTCTAACTAAGAAATGGGAAGAAGATAACATGATGTACTTCAGCGCTGCAGATATATTTTTACTTACATCAAGAGAAGATCCTTTCCCCAGTGTTGTTCTTGAGGCAATGTATTCACATCTTCCTGTAATTGCATTTGAAGGCGGAGGAGGGTATGTTGAAATAATTAATAAAAATAATGGCTATATTGTTCCAATGGAAAATACAAAAAAAATGTCTGATGAAATAATAAAAATATTAAGAGAAAATAATTTACGATATGAAATGGGAAAATATTCAAATAATTTAATAAATGAAAAATTTAATTTTATTACATATTTGTATAGATTAATGGAATTATTTGAATTTAATTATAAAAAAATAAGCGTAATAATACCAAACTACAATTATGAAAGATATTTAAAAGAGCGTATTGAATCGGTTTTAAATCAGACATATCCTGTATTTGAGATAATAATATTAGATGATTTTTCTTCGGATAATAGCTTACAGATAATTGATGAATATAAGTTAAAATATAAATTAAGAATAAAAGTAATAAATAATAAAAAAAACAGCGGAAATGTATTTAAACAATGGGCAAAAGGTATTAAGATAGCCAGCGGTGACTATATATGGATTGCAGAAGCTGATGATTTATCAGAGCCTGAATTTATAGAAAAAGTAATAAATAAAATATTATCGGAAGAAGATATAGTAATAGGATATTCGCAATCAAAAATAATTGATGAAAATGGAAAATTATTAAATGATAATTATCTTTTTTATACAGATGAAATAGATAATAAATGGGAATCTGATTATATAAGTGAGGGAATTGAAGAAATTGAAAAAAGATTTTCAGTAAAAAATACAATTCCTAATGCTTCGGCAGTTATTTTTAAAAATAATAATTTATTGGAAAATATTAATGAAATTGAAAAATATAATATTGCAGGTGACTGGTTATTTTATATAAATTTATTAAAGGATAACAAGAAAATTGCATTTATATCTGATAATTTGAATATCCACAGACGTCATACAAATAGTGTTACAAAAAAGATTAATGAAAAAAAACATTATGATGAAATATGTAATGTGCAGGAATATGTGTATCAATTAACAGATAATATTGAGTATTATAACAAAGCATTAAAATACAGAGAATATATTAAAGATTATTTAGGAATTGAATAAAAAATATTGATTATGAAAAATAATATGATAAGTAATATAAAAATATCTCATATACTTTGGTTTGTATATATTGTAATAATATTTACATATCTTTTAATAATAAATATAAAAACGCCAATTATTGGAGAAGATTTCGCGCATCTTTATTATAATGAAAATAATAGTGAATTAATAAAATCAATAATTAATGGTGTATTGGCAAAACTTAATCCTGGTGATTTGACATTTTTTAATCTTAGGCATGGTGATACTTTTGTACAATTATGGTTAAATTTAGGAGTATTATTTGGAATTGGAAAACATCTATTCAGTGTATTAAATGTAATTATAACAATTATATTCTTTTTACTTATATATTTTTGGAGTAATTGCCGGTTACCTGATATAAAAAGTTTTAATGATTTAGTCATATTTATGACTATTCCGTTATTATTTTTAATCTGCAGTTATTCAATTGGAGAATTATTTTTTTGGTGTTCCGGCGCTGCTGGTTATATATGGACTTCAACAATATTATTGTCTGTAGCTATGCCATATAGAAAATATTTAAATGATGATTCATACAGAATGAAAAACATTTATATATTTATATATATGCTGTTAAGTTATTATGCGGCTTTTACAAATGAAAATACGGTTCCTGTTATTATTTTATTAGGCGGTTTTTTATTATTAAGAGATATAATAAAAAAAGGAATAAAAAATATTTCAATTTGGCTTTTATTATCAGTTCTTTCTATGGGTGCAGGATATTCAGTACTTATATTCTCGCCCAATACAGCAAGAAGAACTCTTGTTTACAGGGATATGTTTAATTTACCGGAAAAAATATCTTTTAATGAAATAAAAAATAATATGGATAGAGTTATACAATTATTTTTGGAAAGTAATTACCGATTTATTATATTATTTTTTATATGTTTATTTATTGGATTATTAATTTATTTTATTTATAATAAAAAAAATATAAATATTGGCATGAATATAAAAGCTATAATATTATGTATTACAATAGGATTTATGCTGATATTGCCATTTATAAGAGACAATATTTTACGTATAATAATTATAGGAATATTCATAAATGGATTAGTATTTATTATATTATTTATAAATAGAAAAAATGATAAAATAAAAATATTATATGATAATTATTTTATATTATTAATATCTTTGATATCAATAATTACTTTATTTTTTGCGCCATATACTGAAATTAGATCATTTATATTTATACAAATATTTATAATTACAATTATTATAAGAATAAATAATGAAGTTCTATATATATCATTAAAAGAGAAAAATAATATAATAAAGTATATTCCAAATTTCTGTATAAGCCTGATATCAATATTTTATATAATAAGGTTAACTACATGGACGTTTGATTATTATGATTTTAATAAAATGAGAATGGAATCTATAAATAATCAGATTAGACTGGGAGAAACAAATATTATTGCAAAAATATATCATACAGAAAGAAATAAATATATAAATACAAGAGAAGAATGGATAAAAGACAGCAGATATGGAGGACAGTGGTATTATACAAGATATTTAAATATAGATAATATCGTTTGGAGTATTTTATCTTATGAAGAAATGACAAAAGGATTAGGTATAATTGCAAATATAAAAGTTCCCAATGATGTAAATAATATATTGTCATATGATATAAAAAGAATAGAATATAGAGATGATATTTTAATATTGGAATGCGGGGTCATTGATCCGCATATAAATATACCATTGGAATATACAATAAAAAAACCTTTAGGAGAACCGTTTTTGGAGATATTATGTACTAATAGCAAGGCTGGTATAATACAGATATTCTATGATTATGGGATTGGATTTAACGAGAAAGACAGTATTCGACATAATATTGATGAAATAAATGATATGTTAACACTGCGTTTACCTATTGCCGGCTGGATGGAAAATACAAATCTTTTTTCTATTAGAATAGATCCGCCAGATGGAACAGTGTTTGAAATAAATAAAATACAAATTGGAATTATTAATTAAGTGAAAGTTAAGGATACTGATTTAGCATTTTTACTTTCTAGTCAGGTTTTAGATGGTCATACAAGTATTGAAGAAATATTAAAATGGATTGATAATCGCAGAAATTCGACACAAGTAAACATAAAATTAATAAAATTTTCTGAATTAAAAAAGTGGGAATTTGATAAAATAAATTCAAATTTATATCATGAATCTAAAAAGTTTTTTTCAATAGAAGGTTTAGAAGTAAATACAAATTGGAGAAAAAAAGAAACCTGGACACAACCTATAATAAATCAGCCCGAAATTGGTTTTCTTGGTATAATAACAAAAAAAATTAACGGTATTTTGCATTTTTTAATGCAGGCAAAAATAGAACCTGGAAATATAAACTATGTTCAAATATCTCCTACATTACAGGCTACAAAAAGTAATTATTCAAAGGTGCATAAGGGAAAGACACCTCTATATCTTGAATATTTTAATGGAGAAAAAAAAGTAAATATATTACTGGATCAATTACAATCGGAACAGGGAGCGAGATTTTTAAAAAAAAGAAATAGAAATATTATTATAGAAGTTTATGATGATATAAATGTTTATGATGATTTTTGCTGGATAACACTTGGTCAAATTAAAAAATTATTAAAATATGATAATTTGGTTAATATGGACACACGTACAGTAATTTCCGGTATATCATTTGGTACAATAGATGATACAGGTATAGAATTAATAAATACATTTATATATACAAATAGTAAATATAATACAGATGACTATAATATTAATATGTTAAGATCATCTTTAACAGAAGAACATCATTCAAAATCAATAGAACATATAATATCATGGTTAACAGAGTTAAAGACAAAATATGAACTGGAGCTTGGGCGGATACCGCTAAAAGATGTAAAAGACTGGAATATTACGGATAATGAAATAGCGCATAAAGATAAAAAATATTTTTCTGTAATAGCAGCTGATATTAGTATTTCCAACAGAGAAGTTGTAAATTGGTCTCAGCCCCTTATAAAATCAGCACAAGAAGGATTAATAGCATTTATTGTAAAAAAAATAAATGGAGTATATCACATTTTAATACAGGCAAAAGTGGAAATTGGAAATTTTGATATTATAGAGTTAGCTCCAACTGTTCAATGTTTAACAGGGAATTACAGAATTGGACAAAATGAATATGATGTCCCATTTATTGAAGAAGTATTAAATGCAAAAGAAGAAAATATTATTTATAAAACGTATCAATCAGAAGAAGGCGGAAGATTTTATAGAGAGCAAAATTTAAATATGATCGTAGAAGCAGATGATAATTTTAATGAATGTATTCCGGAGAATTACTGCTGGATGACATTAAATCAGCTGTTTACATTCATAAAATTTAATAATTATTTAAATATTCAGGCAAGAAGTTTAATTTCAGCAATCAGGATATAAAATGAAAAAAATAAGAATTGGAGTAATGGGCGGAGCCAGTATTGCTGAAAGGTTAATGATTCCTGCAATATTATCTTTAAATGAAATATTTGAACTTGTTGCAATAGCCAGCAGAACTTATGACAATGCGCAAAAATTTAAAAAAATATTTAATATAGAAGGAATTGTTGGATATGATAATTTAATAAAAAGAAATGATATTGATGCTATATACATGCCCTTACCGACAGGACTCCATAAAGAATGGATAAATAAGGCTATTGATGCTAATAAACATATATTAGCGGAAAAATCATTAGCTATGAACTTTAAAGAAGCGCAAGAGTTGGTTAATAAGGCAAAAGATAAAAAGCTTCTGCTTATGGAAAATTTTATGTTTAGGTATCATTCTCAGCATAAATATGTTTTTTCATTACTGGAAAATATAGAACTTGGAGATATCAGATTGTTTCGATCGCAATTTGGTTTTCCTCCGTTAAATGATGATAATTTTAGATATAAAAAAGATTTAGGCGGGGGTTCTCTTCTTGACGCAGCTGCTTATACCGTTAGAGTTTGCCAATGGTTTTTGGGTGAAAAACAAAAATTATTGTCAGCAGTATTATATATGAAAAATGATATTGATTTATACGGAAATGCAGTTTTCATTAATAAAGACGATATAGTATCTCAGCTATCATTTGGTTTTGATAATTATTATAAATGTAATTATGAAATATGGGGTTCAAAAGGAAATATTGTAGCTGAAAGAGCTTTTACACCTAAGGAAAAAGATAATCCTGTTATAATACTGGAAAAAAATGGAAACACAGAAAGAATAAAGATGGAGGCCGATAATCATTTTGTAAATTTATTGAAGGAATTTTATAATAGTATTATAAATGATAATTATAGTTTGCATTTAGAAGATATATTAAATCAAAGCAGGATGTTGACTGATATATATGAAAATGCAATTAAGGTTAATATATGAATGCAGCAATTATTGGAAGCAATGGTTATATTGGAAAACACTTGGCAAAATATCTTTTGGAAAAAAACTGGGAAATATATGGTTATGATATATTAAATGAAAACAGTGTAGATGGCGTAAAATATAAAAAATTGGAAATAAAAGAAAAAAAAGATGCAGAAGAAATAAATTTAAATGTTGATTATATATTTTACTTTTCAGGAATAACGGGAACATCAAGAGCATATGATGATTATGAATTATTTATAGATACAAATGAAAAAGTACTTTTGCATTTATTAAATAGAATGAGAAATGAAAAAAGAAAAAACCGTATTATTTTTCCGTCTACCAGATTAGTATATAAAGGAATTGAAAATACTCCATTAAATGAAGAATCTGAGAAAGAATTTAAAACAATATATTCATTAAATAAATGGTTTGGTGAAAATATAATAAGACAGTATAGTGAATATTTTAAAATAAAATATAATATATTCAGAATATGTGTTCCTTACGGGAATTCATTTAATGAAAATTATTCATATGGTACAATTGGATTTATATTAAATAGTGCAAAAGAAAGAAATGAAATATCAATATATGGTTCCGGTGAGCAAAAAAGAACTTTCTCGCATATTTATGATATTTGCAATCAAATATATTATTCTATTATTGATGAAAATACAGAGAATCAAATATTTAATATTCATGGAGAGACATATTCAATAATAGATATTGCAAAAAAAATTGGAAAAAAATATAATGCTGTAGTAAAAAATAATGATTGGCCTGAACTTGAAGAAAAAATGGAGAGCGGTGATACAATATTTGATAGTAGTAAAATAATAAAAAGTATAAATTACAAGCAAATAAATTATTTTGATGCCTGGCTTGATAACTTAACTTAAAATTATACGGAAAAAATAAAAATGAAAGAAAAAACGCATATATCTGTTGTTTCGCCGGTATACAAAGCGGAAAACATAATTAAAGAATTAGTCCGCAGGTTAAAGGAAAATTTAGATAAAATAACTGATTCTTATGAAATTATACTGGTTAATGATTCATCGCCTGATAATTCATGGGAAGCAATTGAAAAAGAATGTAATAATGATGATAAAATAGTAGGAGTGAATTTAAGCCGTAATTTCGGACAGCAATACGCTATTACTGCAGGTATAAATATTTCAAAAGGCGACTGGGTAGTAATAATGGATTGCGATTTGCAGGATAAACCGGAAGAAATAATTAATTTATATAAAAAAGCATTAGAAGGGTATGATTCAGTATTTGCAAAAAGAATTAACAGAAATGATTCTTTATTTAAAAAATTATTTTCAAAGATTTTCTATTCTGTATTCAGTTATCTTACAGATACAAAGCAAGACTCATCAGTAGCTAATTTTGGAATATTCAATAGAAAGGTAATAGAGGCTGTTCTTTCAATGAAAGATTACATTAGATATTTATCTGCAATGATTCAATGGGTAGGATTTAAAATATATTATTTACCGGTTGAACACTCAGAACGTTATGAAGGAAAAACAAGTTATAATATTAAGGGTCTTTTTAAATTGGCTTTTGATACTATAATTGCTTTTTCTTATAAGCCTTTACGTTTAATAATTTTATTCGGATTTTTTATTGTTTTATCTTCATTTATAATTGGAATATATTATTTTATAAATTATTTTTTAGGAAATATTCCTGTTATGGGATTTACAACAATTATATTATTTCTTTGTTTTCTTTCAGGTATCATAATATCTGTTCTTGGAATAATTGGACTATATGTTGGTAAAATATTTGAAAGTGTTAAAAATCGCCCGACATATATAATAAAAGATATAGTTAATACTAATAATGACATATAAAATATCTGTACCTCTTATGATTCTCAGCGCTGCATGTTTATGTCTTGGTCAGCTTGTTTGGAAAATAATGCAGGATTATAATTATATATATTTAATTGGCGGTTTTTCAATTTATGTTACGGGAGCAATTGCAATGTTAATTGCATACAGATATGGTGAACTTTCAGTATTACAGCCAATAAACAGCGTAAGCTATGTATTTGCGGCAATAATTGCAATATTTTTTCTTCAGGAAAAAATAAATGCAATTAATTTTGCAGGTATAGCACTTATTATAGGTGGAGTAATTATAATTGGTACAAATAATAAATGACAATAAATTATTTAATAATAGTAGTAATGACCCTAACCGCATCATTTGCAGGTTTCTTTCTTAAAAAATCTGCAGGTAGTGTAAGTGTAAAAAATATTATTTTAAATAAATATTTATATATTGGCGGTATTTTATATACAATTACGGCAATAATTAATATATGGATTTTACAAAAACTGCCGTATTCAGTAGTAGTGCCACTTGGTAGCATTACATATATATGGACATTAATTATATCATATCTGTTTCTTAAGGAAAAAATAAATACTAAAAAAATTATTGGAATATTGTTTATTATAACTGGCGTTGTTTGTATAAATATAAATTAAAAAACAGGAAAAAAAATGAGAAAATTAAATAACATCCTTATAACGGGCGGAGCAGGATTTATTGGCGTAAACTTCATTAGATACCTTCTTGGCGAAAGTAAGCAAAAAAGCGGATTTAATGGCCGAATTATAAATCTTGATGCTTTAACATACGCGGGAAATATCGCAAGTTTAAATGAGGTAGAAAAAAAATACACAAATGGAAATTATTTCTTTATACACGGTGATATATGTGTTCGTTCATTAATTGAAGAAATATTTGATAAATATGACATAGATACTATTGTACATTTTGCTGCAGAAAGCCATGTGGATCGTTCTATACTTGGACCTGAAGCATTCATAAAAACAAATTTTAACGGTACATTTACTCTTTTGGATGTTGCCCGCAGCAGGTGGAAAGAAAGAGATGATACTCTTTTTCATCATGTAAGCACAGACGAAGTATACGGCTCTCTTGGAGAGACTGGATATTTTACGGAAAATACTCCGTATGATCCGCGCTCTCCTTATTCTGCAAGTAAGGCGGCAAGCGATCATCTTGTAATGTCTTATTATCATACCTTTAATCTGCCGATTACATTATCAAATTGTTCAAATAATTACGGGCCATATCAATTCCCGGAAAAGCTTATTCCGCTTATGATAAACAACATGCTGGAAGGAAAGCCATTACCTGTTTATGGAGACGGGAAAAATATTCGGGATTGGCTTTATGTAGAAGATCATAACATAGCAGTATGGGAGATTATGCAAAAGGGCAGAGCTGGAGAAAAATACAATATCGGCGGAGAAAATGAATGGGAGAATATTAAACTCCTTGACAAACTGATAGATATTGTTGCTGAAAAATCAAAAACAGCGCCGGATAAAATACGCGCTACAATTACATATGTTAAAGACAGAGCCGGACATGACAGGCGTTATGCAATTGACTGCACAAAAATAAAAAATGAACTTAAATGGAAACAAACAGTTGACTTTGAAACAGGACTAAAAAAAACAGTAGACTGGTATCTTTCAAACTCTAATTGGATAAATCAAATAAAAAGCGGCGAATATCAGAAATGGATAGATAAAAATTATATAAAAAGATAAATATTTAAAAAAAACATACCTAAATTATCCTTCCAGAAAAATAATTAAATTTCTCAATTAAATAGCTCAATTTTACAGGATATACCTGTATTTTGCGTAAAATTCTGGCTAATATATATTTAAAAAAATGTTGTACATTACAGGATTTTGTTATAAAATAAGTTAATATTGCATTAAATGGAGATAAACATGGCTGAGAAAAAAGGGGTTAAAGTCGAAAAAAATTATCAAACTGATGTTCCGTTTAAAACAAACGGCAATTTCCATGTAAAGGGAGCTGCAAACCTTGACTGGGGAATGAAAAAACGACTTGCGAACATTTTTAGTCCAAGGGGCGGAAACACATTGATGTTTGCTTTTGATCATGGCAGTTTCATGGGATCTGTTTCCGGCCTTGAGAGGCTTGATATTCTCATTCCTCAATTGATAGATCATTTTGATGTACTTATGGCTGCAAGGGGTGCGCTTCGTACCTGTGTAAAACCCAATTTCAGGAAAGGTATTGTTTTACGTGTATCTGCGGGAGCATCCATGTTAAACGAGGATTTAAGCCGTGAAATTATATCTGTAAATATTGAAGAAGCAATCCGTATAAACGCGGACTGTATGGCAGTTCAGGTTTTCATTGGAGCAAGGGGACAATTATTAAGCATTAATAATCTTTCAAGTGTTATAAATGAAGGTTCCAAATACAGCATTCCAACTCTTGGTGTTATTGATTTGGGAAAAGATACGGAACACTCAAGCCAGTACTTTAAACTTGCAACCCGCATAGTTGCAGAGCTTGGCGCAAATATCGTTAAAACATATTACTGTGATGATTTTGATGAAGTTGTTGCTGCATGTCCTGTTCCCGTTATTGTTGCAGAGAGGAATAAACTTGATGAAAAGGACGCGCTTTCTATGGCATACAAATCAATACAGAGCGGCGCGTGCGGACTTGATATGGGAAGTAATATTTTTCAATGTAGTAATCCTGTAGCTATGGCGGATGCTGTTGGAAAAATTGTTCATAATAAATATTCGGATGCACAGGCATGGGAATATTTTTGTGATAAAATAAAAAAAGGCGGAAAATAATATGGATAATTTAAAACACAGAAAAGCATCTGCAAATATAAGGATTCTGAATAAAGACGGGACTCCCGCAGTAAACAAAGAAATAAAAGTATGCCAGAAGAGTCATCAATTTCTTTTTGGTGTCGGAGGTTTTGAAGCTGTCGAACTTGCAGGGGGCAAGCAGGGAGGCGAAAAGATAGATGATGCAAGGAAGGCATTTCTCCAGGAAAAACTTGGAAAACTTTTTGGTTTTAATAATTTTGCCACACTGCCTTTCTATATTGGCCGTTATGAGCCGGAGGAAGGAAAACCTGATGAAGTGAGGGTAAGAAAAGGGGCGGAATATTTTAGAGAACGCAATATTAAATTAAAGGGGCATCCCCTTTGCTGGCATACTGTCTGCGCTCCCTGGTTAATGAATTATAAAAATGATGAAATACTAAAAAAGGTTATAGAAAGAATTGAAAGGGATGTAACTGCCTTTGCAGGAGTTATTGATATGTGGGATGTAATTAATGAAGTTGTCATCATGCCGGTTTTCGATAAATATGACAATGCGATTACAAGAATATGCAAAGAATACGGACAGACTAAAATTGTAAAAGAAGTTTTCGAGGCTGCAAAAAGGGCAAACCCGAATGCGGTTTTACTTCTAAATGATTTTGATATGTCAAATGATTATGAAATATTGATAGACAAATGCCTTCAGGCAGGAATCCCGATAGATGTAATCGGACTTCAATCGCACCAGCACCAGGGGTATTGGGGAGCGGACAAGGTTCACGATGTACTTGCACGTTTTTCGCGCTTCGGTCTTCCTCTGCACTTTACTGAAAATACATTAATATCAGGCGATATTATGCCGCCTAATATTGTAGATTTAAACGATTGGGTAGTTGATGACTGGCCGACAAATCCGGAAGGAGAAAAAAGGCAGGAACGTGAAATAATTGAAATGTACGATATACTTTTTGCGCATCCTAAGGTTGAAGCGATTACAACATGGTCTGGAGGTGACAATGCCTGGCTCCATGCGCCTGCGGGTTTTTTACGCATTGATAACAGTGAAAAACCTTCGTACAAGGCTTTAAAATCAAGAATTGAAAATGACTGGAGTACAAACATTACTGCGAATACAGACTCTAACGGGTATTTAAACATGGAAGGTTTCAAGGGAGGATATGAAATATCATGTAAAGGCGAAAAAGATGTCTTTTCTCTGGATGGCAAAAGAAGTGAAATTGAGATCCGGCTGTCATGAAAAATAATGACAATATTACACAAAGTGAAGAAGCGTTCTTAAAATTTTGGGCCGAAGAAATTGAAAAACAACAGTCAATTAAAAGACAGGTTGAAGAAGGTGAAAGATTATATAATCAGTGGGTTGAGAATAATACACGTCAAATAAAGGAAAGCGAAAAAAAGTTCCTCATTATTATGAAAGATATTGTCAGCTGGATTAAGGGCAGTAAATAATGAATGAAGCGTTTGATGCAAAAGAATTCCTTATAGAAAAAATTTGGTCTGTAATCCTGGAAAGACAAGGATCGATTAAAAAACAGCTTGATGAAATAGACAAAAAATACAACAGGCAGCTAGAAGAAAACAATCGCATTATAGAAAAAAGCGAAGAAACTGTTTACAGGAGAATTGGTGCAAAAAACCTTGAATTACAGGAAATAGACACAAGGATTCTTAAACAGCTGGAAGAAAACAAAGTAAAACTTTCAGAAGAAGAAAATGATGAAAAAAACAACGAAAAGCGCTCAAAAAAATCAAAACGGAAAAACAGTGATTTTTCGTTTAAGGCAGGGCATCATGTGTTTTCCGCCATCATAATGTTTTTTAACGAACATGGATACAATTTTGACGATGAAACCTTAAGAAGATACTGGGAGCTTGTAACTGCAATTACAGCGAATTCTGATGAGAACCCTTAAATATCCTCAAATCTTATACCCTCGCCTGCGGGAATAAAGTTTCTTGCCGCTCTGCCTTCTATTGCATCTTCCCAGCAGGGTTCAAGCCCGGGGCGCAGGATTTTTTCAGTCCTTAAAACGGCGTAATCTTCCCTTTTAATTATTTGCCCCATTTTTATATCACAAAGCGCATGAATGGAGCGGTTTGTTAATCTGTAGTTTGCCCTTTCACAGGGGGCTAGCTTTTTAACGCCGTCTCCAAAGACCTGCTCTACAAGAGCGGCGCCTCTTTCACTTGAGTAGCGCTCTATTGTCTTTTGCGGGCCTTCCTTGGATGCAAGCCTTATTGCTTCTGTCATTTTGGAAAAATCATCAGGGGGCAGGGCAATTGGATCATCAAGGCCGGGATCATTTTTTGAAAGACAGAAGTGTTTTTCAATTACAGATGCGCCCATACTGACAGAAAGAGCAGGAACAAGCTGCGGATCCTCAGTATGATCGCTTACGCCGGCAGGAACGCCGAAAATCCCGGCCAGTTTGGGCAGAACTCTTAAATTATATTCTGTAACAGGCGCGGGGTAGAAAGTGACGCAATGAAGAAGGCATATATTTGCGTTTTCACTGCGAAAAATATCAACTGCTTTTTCTATATCTTTAAGCGTAGAAACACCTGTAGAAAGAAGGGTAAACTTGCTCCAACCTGCTATATCCCCAAGAAGGCTTGAATAATTAAGCTCCGGGGATGCTATTTTTACGATTTTACTCTTCATTTCCCTTAAAATGGATGCGCTTTTCATGCCAAACGGGGTACATAAAAATATTAACCCCCTTTTTTCGGTATATTCCTTTATCTCCTCGTAGAAAGCAGGCGCAAGTTCAAGAGCTTTAAACCTGTCGTAAAGCCTTATCCTGCCGCCCGGGAGGGGGACTTCCCCTGTGTTTGGATGGAGAATCTCATCAGCATAAACAAGCTGAACTTTTATACAGCTTGCCCTGCTGTCTGCTGCCGCGTCAATGAGCTCCCTGGCCTTAACTATATCGCCATTATGGGATGTGCCTAGTTCTGCGATTATAAGGGGGTTTTCGCAACTGTAATCGAACCCTTCAAATTTACGTGTTTTTTGCAAATTAACTGGGTTGCAAAAGTAAGGTTTTTTTTCGTTTTCTTTCATATAGGTACTCGACATATTGTAAAAGTTTTTATATACTATAATCAAGATGTGTGCCTTTATATGACTTGTTAAGGATAATAAAAGGTTCACAATATAAACAGGAGGCTTTTATGATTACTATATCGTGCGATGTTTGCAAGAAAAAACTGGATGAGTCAAATTACGGCCGTACATTTTTCTTTTATGCGAACCACAGTATCTGTGAAACCTGCAAGGACAATCTGGAATTTTCAGCGAAAAGCCAGGTTAGGGCAAGGACTCCCTTTTCAATGGACTGGTATTCAAAATTTATGCGCGATAGTCTTGATAAAGCAGTTCAGAAGGGAAGAATCTAGTTCCCTTTAGAACATTTTTTGGGATATGATTTTTCTCATTTTAAAAAGGTAAGGAGTAACCATGTCGGGCCACAGTAAATGGGCGACGATTAAGCACGCAAAAGGCGCCGCAGATGCAAAACGCGGGCAAGTATTCACAAAATTAATAAAGGAAATCTCCATAGCTGCCAGGATGGGCGGCGGGAGTCTTGACGGCAATCCAAGATTACGCACTGCGATTCTTAAAGCCAGAGCCGCTAATATGCCCAGAGATAATATTGACAGGGCTGTTAAAAAAGGTACAGGTGAGCTGGAAGGCGTAAATTATGAGGAACTTGTTTATGAAGCATATGCTCCCGGAGGAGTAGCGATATTCATTGAAGTTCTAACAGACAATAAAAACCGCGCAGCTGCGGATATACGCAACATTCTTACCCGCGCAGGCGGGCAGCTTGCAACTTCCGGCTCTGTTTCAAGGCTCTTCAAGCGGCAGGGTGTAATTACGCTGGACGGCGAGAAATATACAGAAGACGCTATAATGGAAATTGCGATTGAAGGCGGTGCGGAAGATGTATCGCTTTCAGACGGAATAATCGAAGTAACAAGCGCGCCGGAAGATTTTGAAAGCGTTTTAAATGCGCTTCAGGCCAAAGAATTTGAGACAATGAGTGCGCAGATAAGCATGGTCGCCGAAGCGGAAGTCTCGCTTGATAACGATGGAACAGCAAAAGCGCTTAAGCTTATAGACAAGCTTGAAGAAAACGATGATGTTCAAAACGTATATTCCAATATTGCGATCCCTGAAGGTTTTGAAGCCCCATAGAGGAAAATGCGCAGAATATTAGGTATAGACCCCGGTCTTGCAAGTACGGGCTGGGGTGTGCTTGACGATGTAAACGGAAAAGCAAAGTATATCGATCATGGAGTTATTGTAACAAAGGCGGATTGCGCGCGCGCAGATCGCCTTTTTTTTATTTTAAAAAGCATGCAAGAGATAATTAAAAAATTTAAGCCGACAGAGGCCGCAATTGAAACCCTTTACTTTGGCAGGAATGCATCAAGCGCTATACCTGTTGCGGAAGCAAGAGGGGTAATATCCGCTGTAGTAGCTGGTAAGGATATTTTTCTTCATGAATATACACCTAACGCTATAAAGCTTGGAGTAACAGGAAGCGCCTCGGCTGATAAAAAACAGGTTCAACAGATGGTGCGTATTATACTTGAACTTGACAATATTCCAAAACCGAATCATGCCGCAGATGCTCTTGGAGCTGCCATTTGCGCTTTTAACAGCTGTTACTAAATTTTATTAAATGATATGCTTACTTTTACTATGCGTGCTTTTAAACCGGGGTTATCATGTTTAACAGTATAAGGGGCCTTTTATGCGAGAAAGGCATTGAATCGGTATTTTTGCTTTCCGGCGATATTGAATGGGAAATATCGATGCCCTCAAATGATATACAGGAGTATACGTTAAAAAGTGAATGCAGAGTAGTAACATGGCTCTACCACAGGGAAGACCAAATGAAGCTTTTTGGTTTTTCCAGCGAAAGAAGGCGTAATACATTTTTGGAACTTCTGAAAGTTGAAGGTATCGGCCCGAGGGCTGCGTTAAAAATAATGAGCGGAATAAGCCAGGATGATCTTGAGCATGCCCTGGAAAATGCGGATATCGCGCGGCTTGAAGCAGTCCCAGGGCTTGGAAAAAAGACAGCTCAGAAAATGCTCCTTTCCCTAAAAGGAAAACTTGTTCAGTCCCAGGGAGCAGCGGCAGTTTCTACGCCTTACGGCGATCTTGTTGAAGCGCTTGCGGCAATGGGATATGACAGGAGGCAGGCTGTACAGGCGCTTGAAAAAGCTGCAGCTTCAGCAGGCTCTGAACTTTCCGCCGCTGAAAAAGAAAAACATATTTTTAAAGAAGCAATTATTTATTTGAGCGGCGCATGAAAAATGAAAACAGCCCTGTAAGGCAGGACCAAAAAACAGATGATTTAAAAGACATGGCTCTGCGTCCCCGCTATTTAAAAGAGTTTATTGGCCAGAAGGGGATGAAAGATAACCTTTGCGTTTTTATTACCGCCGCCAAACAGCGCGAAGATCCGCTTGATCATCTTTTTTTAATTGGACCTGCAGGACTTGGTAAAACAACAATGGCTCAGGTTGTCTCCAATGAACTTGGATCAGGTTTTGTGCAGACAACAGCCCCTGCTCTTGACAAGCCAAAAGATCTTGTTGGATTTTTAACCAATTTAAAAAAGGGGGATGTGTTTTTTATTGACGAGATACACAGCCTTAAACCTGCAATCGAAGAGCTTCTTTATATTGCAATGGAAGATTATGGAATTGACTGGGTTGTAGGGCAGGGGCCTATGGCAAGAACAATAAGAATCGCAATAAAACCTTTTACGCTTGTAGGCGCAACTACCAAGGCAGGAGTTGTCTCAAGCCCACTTATAAGCCGCTTTGGAATTACCTGCCGCTTTTCATTTTATGAACAGGATGAATTAAAGGCTATTGTTCACCGTTCTGCGGGGCTTTTAAATGTAAAAATAGATAACGATGCGGCATTGCTTCTGGCAAAATCTTCCAGAGGTACGCCAAGGGTTGTTAATCAGCTTTTAAAACGGATGAGGGATTTTGCCCAGTATGAAGGAGAAAAATGCATCACACTGCCTGTTGTCCGCACAGGCCTTTCGCGTTTGGAAATAGATGAACTTGGTCTTGAAAAACAGGACAGGGAAATCTTGGGAATAATTATCGAGCGTTATAAGGGAGGCCCTGTCGGGGCTGAGACTCTTGCAATCTCGATTGGTGAATCTGTAGAAACCCTTGAAGACTATTATGAGCCCTATCTTATTCAGGCAGGTCTTTTGCAAAGGACTCCGCGCGGAAGGGTAGTAACAAGTTTTGCTTATGGGCATTTGGGCATAACGCCCGCCGGGACGGAAAATGCAATTGAGGGTTCTCTTTTTTAATGAAGACAAGTGATTTTAATTTTGAAATTCCTTCCTGCCTTATAGCTCAAAAGCCGCCGTTGCAGCGCGGAGATAGCCGCCTCTTTATGTTAAACCGCATAACAGGAGAAAGAGAGCATACATCTGTTTTGCAGCTACATCAAATTCTTTGCAGGGATATTTTTTTAACAGAAGATGGACAGAAGCCTCTTTTAGTTTTTAATGATACCAAGGTAAGGAAGGCCCGCCTTTTATGCAAATCAATTGAAACAGGAGCATGTACAGAATTTCTACTGCTTGAGAAACTTGAAAATGGACAATGGAAAACTCTTGTAAAGCGTTCCGGCCGCAGAAAAAAGGGAAGCATATACATTTTTACAGATAATAGGGGTGAAGAAGTAGCCTCGGCGCAGATAACAGATACAGAAGGCGGGTTTTGCACCCTTAAATTTGATAAAAACATAGATGATGATTTTCTGGACAGATACGGTCATGTTCCGCTGCCGCCGTATATAAAAAGAGCTGATGAACAAATGGATACGCAAAGGTATCAGACAATTTATGCAAACATCAGCGGTTCTGCGGCGGCGCCTACAGCCGGCCTTCATTTTACGCAGGAAATCTTAGAAGATTTAAAAAAATGCGGGATACAAAGCGCATTTATAACCCTGCATGTCGGACTTGGAACGTTCCAGCCTGTGCGCAGCAGGAATATAGAAGATCATGTAATGCATGAAGAAGAATTTATTATTACTGATGAAAACGCATCTGTCATTGAAGATGCAGTAAAAAATAAAAGAAAAATTATTGCTGTAGGAACAACTACTCTTCGTTCCCTTGAAAGTGCTGCGCTGGAGGATGCAGAGTCAGGGAGCTTTAGATTAAAGCGAGGTTTGCAAAGAACATCAATTTTTATATACCCTGGATACAATTTTAAAGCTGTAAACGCTCTTTTTACAAATTTTCATACGCCTGAATCGACTTTAATAATGCTTGTGTCAGCCTTTGCAGGCAGAGATTTAATTCTGGAAAGCTATAAAGAAGCAATCTGCAAAGAATACCGTTTTTTCAGTTACGGCGATGCAATGCTGATATATTAAGTTTTATCTTATCCTGAAAGTAACAGGGTAGCGGTACCTGCAGGAGACAGCCTCTCCGTTAGCGTATGCAGGCGTTCCCCTCCTTCCTGAAAATGCCCTCACTGCCGCTTCTCCAAATCCCCTGCCTTCCGGTTCTTCACGCAGTATTGTTACTCTCTGAACAATGCCGGCGCGATCTACAAACAATTCCAGAATAACTCTTCCTTCTATCCCTGAGCGAAGCGCAATAGGCGGGTAAACAAGATCGGAAGTAATGGCATTCTCGTCAAACTGAGGTCTTACAGAAACCATGTGCATTGGCAGATAATTTTCAAATGAGTAGACACTAAGAGTTCCCGCCGCGACAACACTTTGTACAGGAGCTATGTCAGTTTCTATCATAGTTTCGGCAATTTCCTCTACCTGGGGAATCTCAGGTTCTGCAGGCGGCGGAGGAGGAGGGAGTTCTGCAAGGTCTGTTACTTTCATAACTCTTGCGTGTTCTGACGGCTCCTGTACATTTTTTTTTGTTTCAAATACAAGAAAAAATATAACTGCAAGGTGCAAAAGAGCCGTGATAATAATTACTATAAGGCGGATTATTTTTTCATTCATTTGTTTTTACCACAAAGCTTACAACGCGGTACTGAAGAATTTGCAGTATTTCCAATACATTGTTGATATTTTCATAGGGAGTATTTTTGTCAGCTATGATATGCACCCTTGTATCCGGCGCTGAAACATAAAGATGAGCAATTTTATTTTCCAGCGCAAGAAAATCAGATGCAATGCCGTCAAGGAAGATATCGCCTTCGTAATTAATCCAGAGCTCCAGATTTTTTTCCGCAGTTGTTCTTAGGGCTCGCTGCGCTTCGGGATATTCAATTTTTACTTCTACCCTGTAATTAATTAATGAAACAAGCATAATAAAAATTAAAAGTAAAAACGCGATATCCGAAGTAGAGAACAGCGGCACTGATACAAATTTATGCTTTTTTCTAATCTTCATTGACTTTCCTTCTTCATGGAAAATGAAAAAGAATCTATCTGCAAATCCTGGGCAAGTTCAACAAAGTATACGACATTCTGCCAGGTTGCCTGGCTGTCTATTGTAATAATAACCGCGATATTGGGGTTGGCTCTTTGAGCAGTTTGAATTACTGTTCTTGTCCGGGGAATACTTATAATTTCATCCGAATAAAGAATTTGTCCGCCGCCGTCCATTTCAAAACGCAGAAGATCATCACGCAAGATTAGCCTTGTAGAATCCTTTGCAGGAAGGTTCATTATAAAACCCTTGCTTATGTTAAAGCCTGCGATTACAAGAAAATAAATAATTAAAAGGAAGGCAAGATCGCTTGCAGCGCAAGATTCAATAAAGCCTAGTTTATTCCGCCGTTTTAGTTTCATGAATTTTCTGTATTCTGCACTTCTTTGGATTCTGTTGCCATTTGCGATATTAAATTTGAGCATACTCCTTCAACTCTTAGAGCGAATTTGTCCGTTATATGGTTGAAGACAGAATGGGAAATCATTGCGATAATGGCAATTATAAGCCCAAAAACTGTTGTTATAAGCGCCTCGTAAATACCGTTCGCAACTATTTGTGCGTTAACTTCCGTAGCTTCCGCGATGGATCTGAAAGCGCCAATCATGCCTGTTACTGTACCAAGAAAGCCTGTAAGGGGAGACAGGGAGCCAAGAGCCGTTAAAAAATTAAAACCGTTTTCAAGGGAGCTTATGCAGTTCATGGCCTCGGTCTCCACAGCTTTTTCAGCGCGGTGCTCGGAAAAAGTTTTTCCGCTTTTTACCTGCTTTAAAAGGGAGAGAAGAATCCTTGCGCCCATACGCCTCTTTGTAAAATTTTCAAGATAATCACAGGCCCCGTTATAATCATTTTTATTGATATGCTCTGACACATTTAAATATAAATCATCAATTTTTAAATTATGATAAATAAAGAAAATAGTGCGCTCTATTGAGATTGCAACAACCGCAATAGAAAATAAAAGCAGGGGCCACATGACAACGCCCCCAAGTTTAAAAAGCTCCAGCACAGAAAAAGATGCAGTTTCCATATATTACCTCACTTTATTTAAAATTATATTTTGAGAAAGCAGTTCCATGATGCTCTCCCATTCGTATTCAAGATATATCCAGGGGAGAGCTTCCTCCCAATCCCTTAATAAAGTACCCGAGTTTCGAACCTGCCATAATTCTTCAGAAAAAACACGCTCTGTATAGCCTGTATTCCAGCGGATACTTTCGGCTCTTTCATATTTGTCAGTTTCCAGCCGCCATGATTGCGGCCTTTTTCTTGCGGCCGTTATTTCGGGAAAGAATACAGGCTTCCAGTAATTTTCAAAATCTTTTATGTTTTGAGCCTTTGGAGCATCAGTTGATTTCATCCACAGGGCAAGCGATGTTATGCGATCGCGGCGGTTTCTTAAAGCTGTCAAAGCATCAGCGCCTGTTATTCTTGTGTCGTAACGGTGTATTTTTCCGTTTATTATCTGAACGGTCTCAATATTTTTTATGCCGTCAAGGGCTGCTGTCTCTGCAAGTGAAAGACTGCCCTCTCCCATTAACTGCAATGTATATTCATTCCATCCATGTGTATTTCCGGCAAGGTAATCAAGCGATGCTAATGAAAAATTGTTATTTGCATCCGGCAGATAGCATCTTAATTTAAACATTGGAAAATTATCCAATGTTATAAAGAAGGATTTTTCCAGGTCCCTGTTTTCTACAATATGGATTTCAATGTCTATAGGAGAGCCGTCTTTTTTTTGAGCTCTGTAAATATTGATTGTTTTTTCCGAGAAATAAGAGCCGTCTAACATTTGCCCTGTTCTTTCAACTAAACCGGTACAGCCTGCGTGCAGTATCGGTATAAATATAAATAAAATAATTAATTTTTTCAATTTTGTCTCCTAGAAGCTGAATTTTACACCAAAAGAGGGCATTGGAACAGGCATGTCATAACTTGCAGAGTTACTTCCGGATTCAACCTGCCCTGTGTACGGGTTAAAAATTCTGTTTCCCTGTGAAGTATACAATAAAGCAAGTACATTTTCTATTGCAACATATATTTCATACCTTGTTTTTCCGTTCTGAGAACCGTTAAAAATGGAAAATTTTATATCCATTGGAAAAGAAGGGGTAGTGCGGTTACTCTCATCTCTTTCAGACGGCCAGTAAAACTTTTCAATAACTTTATTATTCTCAGGGTTTTCCCTGTCATAAACATAAACAGGATAACTTAAAGGAGCCTCTCCTGTAAGCTTTTCTAAGAGTATTCCGCTTGCCATGCCTAAACGGACATACAAATTCATGTTTTGCCTGGGTTTATAATTTAAAACAAGATTTAAATTGTGAAACCTGTGATATGTCGGAAAATACCATGAATCACCTATAAATTCTCCAGCGTAGCCAAAATCGTCCATTCCGGAATTTGGATCTCGCAGTTTTGTCCAATTAAAGGAATAAGAGAGCCAGCCGTCCCAGAAACGGGATTGCTTTTTTTGCAGCATAATGTCGATACCGTATGTTCTTCCTTCTCCGTTAAATTGAGGCAGTATTTCCATGCTCTCAAGACCATAATTAACCGGGATATATGTACGATCAAATATATATTTGTAATACCCTTCGATATTAAAAAGAAAACCGTCATAAAACTCAAATTTGGCGCCCAATACCGAAGTCCAGCTTCGATTTGGTTTAATCTCTTCCAAATTAAACATTTTATCAGCTATTACAATCATGTCATTCATTGAGGAGAATAGGCCTGTTCCCCCTGTTATATTAAACGATTGAATAATCCGTCTGTTTTTAAAAATATTAAAATCAAGGTTTAGCCTTGGATTTAACGCAGGTTTTGCAGAAAGCGATAATCCGTCCATTCCTGTTAGATAAAAATGATCAAAACGAAGTCCCAGTTCCGCGTTAAATCTGTTGTTTAATGAAGCGTATTCAACAAGGCTGTAAGCCGAAGTATTAAAAATATGGTTTTCCATATTTCCGGGGAGAGAAACGGGAAAACTTATTCTCATATTATTTATTAATAAATCTTTTAGAGCAGGATTATTGTCATATACGCCAAGGCTCTGTAATATTGATTCCTGCGTATTAATATCAAACTTGTCAAGAAGAACATCCTGGGAGGAGAAAGCCTGATACATTTTATATATACCGCTTAAATATAATTCCTGGATTCCCGCAGCAAAGAGAAAACCTTTTCCAAGTTCATAGTCAAAATCAATTCTTCCCTGAATGTTTGTCAATTTTGCGTTTTCATATCCGTAAAGATATGTATCAAGACTGTATATTTCATTAAAGCTGCTGATGCCGTCTCTTAGATCATCATAATACCAGTCATTGGCAGGTGTTTTGTGAAATGATTTTTCTGTAATTCTGTCTGTCATTCGTATGTCAAATATTGCATCCTGAAAACCGGCTCCAATAGCAAACTTAATCAGCATTTCATTGCGCGGATTCCATGCAAGGGATGTTGTTAAAAAAGTTTGATATGTAATCCAGTCAAAGTCCATATCAGAATCGCTTTCCAGCTCGCTTGTACGGTTTGAGCTTTCAAAGCTTACTCCAATGCCGTCCATACCAAGAAAACCTGTGAAAGAAAGTTCCAGTCTTTCTGTAAAGCGGTAATTTCCCGTAACTGTTGAGCTTCTGATATATGGGGGAACGCGTATGCCATTTATAGAATCAAGATCTTCATTATCGATATTATTGGATACCTGCTTTGCAAGCCATATAAACGGCTCGTAATATGTAACATTGCCCATTAATAATACGCCGCCTCTTCCTGTAAAGGGAAGAGAAACATTAAAACTGGCTGCGCTTGTGCTTATGCCGTACTCGAATTCTGTTTCTTCAGAAGAAGGTTTTTTCGGTCTTACTTCAAGCAGGCCGGAAATGGTATTGCCGTAACGGCTGGAAAAAATCCCGTGCGAGAGCTGGGCGCTTTCTACCATGCGCGGTGAAAATATAGAGAAACCTCCGCCCCAGTGATATGGATGAAAAATATAAAAACCGTCAAGGGATGCGCGTATATCCTGAGGATCGCCTCCCCTTATACTCGGCTGGGCATTGAATAATCCTGAATATCCAACGCCAGGCAATAGCTTAACAGAACTCATTACATCTTCAATGACGCCAATTTCCGCAGTCTGGGTAATTTCACGGCCTGTAAGAGCTATGCTGCGTCCTGTCTGAGTTTCGCTGGTTCCGGGCCTTGCTGCTTCAACTACAAGCTCTCTGCCCAGTATAATGCCGGAAAGACGCAAGCTTGCAGTAAAACTGTTTTGCGTAACCGGAATTAAAATCCTGTAATTTTCATAGCCGGGATACATTACATGGACAATAACCTGCCTGTTGTCCGGGACTTGCAAATGAACTATTCCGTCTTTATTGGATGTATATTCTCTTTGATCCCAGCTTCTTATAACAGCTCCTTCCAGAGGAAGCGATAAATCATAATCAAGAACTGTTATTTCTATTTCTCTTGCATAAAGTGAAAAAGCACATGTTAGAAGTAAAATTGCTAATATAAATATTTTTATTTTCTGCTTCAAAATTATGTTTCTCCTTATTACATGCAACAAATAAAAGGAGAAAAATTGCACTTGCTTGTTTTTTAATAACTTATTTTAAATCCAAAAGAGGGGATAGGCATTGGTATGTCATATGTTGCAGTGCTGCTGCCCCTGTCGACCTGTCCTGTGTACTGGTTAAAACTTGTATTTCCCTGGGCGGTATAAACAAAAGCCAGGATATTCTCTAAAGCCGCATATACTTCATATCTTGATTTTCCGTTTCTGCTGCTTCCAAAAATTGAAAATTTTATGTCAAAGGGAAATGAGGGGGTAGTGCGGTTTGCCTCGTCAATTACAGAAGTCCAGACATATTTTTCAATAATTTTTTCTTCATCTAAGATTAATACAGGGTAACTTACAGGCCCATCTTCAAGCCGTCTTGCCAGCAGTACACCGGAAGCAATACCGAAGCGGAAATATATATTGATGGTTTGAACAGGCTTTAAGTTGAGTATAAGATTTAAATTATGGAATCTGTGGAATGACGGAAAATACCATGAATCCCCCCTGTTTCCGCCAGAAATGCCTCTTCCGTATCTGATGCCCTGGGGATCGCGGTATTTTGCCCAGTTATAGGAATAGGAAATCCAGCCGTCCCAGAAACGGGATTGCAGTTTATGCAGCATCATGTCTATACCCCAAACGATCCCTTCCCCGTCAAAGTGAGGTCTTATATCCAGATCGTCAAGGGTGACTGTCATTGGAATATACATGCGATCAAAAATATATTTATAATATCCTTCGATATTAAGGCTTATTGATTCCGGAAACTCAAACCTCATTCCTATAATGGATGTCCAGCTTCGGTTTGGTTTTATAAAATTAAGCTTGTATCTTTCTTCCGCGGAAAAGACAACATCGTTAACGGATGAAAAAAGCCCTGTCCCTGCGGATATGTCCAATGACTGCAGAAAACCTGAATTTTTTAAGATGTTGTAATCAAGATTAAGCCTCGGGTTTAATACAGGATCGCTTGATAAGGAAAATCCGTCTCCTGTTAAGTGGAAATGATCAAGGCGAAGTCCAAGTTCCGCTTTAAGGCGGCTGCCGTAGGAATTATATTCAGTTAAAGCGTATCCTGATGTTGTAAAAAGATAATTCTTTGTATAAGGATAATAATTTATGGGAACTGCAACTCTTAGGCTTTGACGGATAACATCGATTGGTGTTGGATGTAATAATGACATAATTCCAAATTGTTCAGATTCGCTAAGACTCTGAAACCAGACATCGTTTGTTACTTTTTGATGGCCTGATGTATAATAGTAGTTAAACATCTCCTGAAGCCCTGCGGAAAATAAAAAGTAATCATTTAATTCTATATCAAAATCAATTCTTCCCTGCGCATTGTATGCAAATTCTGATTGATCTATAAGAGTGTCATCATATAAATCATATGTTTCCTTAAAAATATTTTCAAGTAATAAAGATTTTAAGTAATCATAATCTTCTATAAATTTAGTTGAGATTTTTTTATTATGTATTTCAAATAACATTCTGCCGTCAATAACTCTGTTTTCATATCCGGTTCCTGTGGTAAACTTTAAAAGCATATTGGATCTTGGATTCCAGGCAAGGGATGATGTTAAAAACCCCTGATAATTTGCAAATTCAAAATCTGCGCTCGTATCGCTTTCAAGTGAGGCGGAACGGCTGGAGTTTAAAAAATAAACGCTAACCCCGTCCATTCCCCAGAATAATGTAGAAGAAACTTCGAGGTTGTCCTTTAACCTGTAATTTCCCGTAACGGTTGCAGCTCTTATAAAAGGAGCTTTTCGGATAAACTCTACAGAAGACAACTGGGGAATTACACTTGCCGCCTGCTTTGCGGCTGCAATAACAGGATCGTAATAGGTAATGCGGCCCATAAAAAGAATGCCACCCCTGCCTGACAATGGCAGGGAGAGATTGAAATTTGCGGAGCTTGAATTTAATCCAAGTTCAAACATGGTTTCAGAATAGGAAGGCTCTTTGGTTGTTACTTCCAGCATGCCGGAAATTGTATGGCCGTAACGGCTTGAAAAGACACCGTGGGAAAGCTGGGCGCTTTGCACCATTCTGGGATCAAAAATTGAAAAACCACCGCCCCAGAAATACGGGTTATTTATATAATAGCCGTCTAAAGACGCGCTCATATCTCCTGGATGCCCGCCTCTAATGCTTGGCTGCGCATTAAAAAAACCGGAGTAGTTAACGCCGGGAAGAAGTTTTATTGTACTCATGACATCTTCAATAATGCCAATCTCCGCAGTCTGAGTTATTTCCCTCTCGCTTACCGCAATGCTGCGGCCAGTTCTTGTATCGCTTGAACCCGGCCTTGAGGCTTCGACTATAAGCTCCCTTCCCTGTAAAATCCCCGAAAGACGAAGATGTAAGGTAAAATGATTTCCCGCAAAAGGTATAGCAAGAATTCCTGTTTCATAACCAGGATAAACCGCATGGATAACAGTCTGCCTGTCACCAGGGATTTGAATAAGTGCTTTTCCGTCTTCATCACAGGTATATTCATTTCCCTCTCTTGTGCGTATAACAGCTCCTTCAAGAGGCATCTCAAGGTCTATATCAAGAACAAGAATAGTAATTTCGCGGGAATATAATGTAATGGCCAATAAAAATAAAAATATTACTATAAATATTTTTTTGAAGTCAAAAGGCATCAAATAAAATCCTGTGAATCAGATAACTGCTTTTACTGCAGTTTCTGCTCTGTAAGGAGCTTGTCAAGTTCCTGTATCATTTCTGTAAGTCCTTCCGCAGATGAAGTTGCAACCCTTGTTGACTGAATAAAATTGGTAAGTCCCCTTGAAATATCAGCAATTGCGATATTTATGTGTTCCGAAGATTTTCTTTGCTTTTGCGAGAAAACAGTAATTGTCTGCGCCTGATTTGAAGTAATCTCGGCTCCGCTGCGTATTTCGCGGAATATATTTTCAAGTTCCTTAATTAAAGTATTGCCTTCTGTTATTTTGTCGGCGCTTTCTTCACTGGATATGATCAATGACGAAGAAGAGTTTTGAATCTCTTCAACCTGTTCGCGGATCTGCCTTGTAAGGGATGCAATGTCATCTGCAAGACGGTTTACCTCGCTTGCGACAACCGCAAAACGCTTGCCTCTTTCTCCGGCGCTTGCAGCTTCAAGCGCGGCGTTAAATGCAATAACCTTTGTCTGATCCGTAATTGTATTAATGTTTTTAACTATGTCGCGTATTCTTAATATTTTATTTCCAAGTGATATAATCCCTGTAATAACGCCGTCGTTTTTCATTTTAATATCTTCAAGCTGATCGACATTCCGTTCCAGAACAGAAAAACCATGGATGACATCGTTTTCCATTTTTGAAGCTATGTTTGCAACGCTCGATGTTTTTTCCGATATATCGCCTGCTATCTGCGTGTTTTCGTTTATTGTGCTTTCAATTTCCTGAATGCTGGCCGCCTGATTATTTGCATTTGTAAAAATATCCTTGGAAGACAGGAATATTTCATCAGTGGATTTTCTTATAACTTTCGCCATTGAACGCGTTTGTTCAACTGTATTTGTTGATGTTTGAGCCGCGTCTTCCTGGGATGAAAGCATATTTTTGAAAAGAACAAGATGCCTTTTGCATGCCATACCTGAAATTGCCCCTGCTATTATCATTGCTAAAACGCGGAAATTCTCGTTATATAAAGGAAAACTAAAAGAAATAGTATTCCCTTTTAAATTTAAAAAGTAGGGTAAATCAATAACATGTCCGTTTGCATAAACCATAATTAAATAACAAAGCCCTGAAAATATTCCTGAAAAATACGCGCAGGGTATGCTGTATCGAAATGATCCTGCCATAATAAGAACCATATAAAAAAGCGCCTGTATGGAAAGAAAAATTATGGGAGGGGAGAGTTCAGGATATGTGCATCCTGTCCAAATAGCGGCAGTTATTAAAACAGCATCAAGAAATGAACATAAATACTTAAAATATGAAGGAAGCGTTTGCCTGCTGCGGATATAAATATATACAACTATAGAGTAAGTAAAGAAAATAATCGGAAAAATGTATGCACGTAAAGGAAAATGCGCAAGGCCGTCAAGGTTTCTTAGTATCGAAACCAAAAATATACTTACGACAAATATAATTCCAAGACCAAAGCGGAATTTATTTATAAGCCTTTCACCTGAGTACTCATCACGCGTGATTTTTTCATTAATTTCAATAGCTGTCATATAATTACCCCCAGTATTTATTTTTCTAAAAGAGTTATTACGCCGTCCCAGTCATCATCAGGCGGATTGCGTCCGTATTCCCGTGCCCTTTCAAGATATAATTTTGAAAGAAAATCATTTTTTTCTGTTGCAAGCGCATTAATAAAATATTCTTCCGCCAGTTTCCACTCGCGCATATAAAAAACCTGCAAACCCTTGTTATAATTAACTAATGTATTACGGTTTATTAAAAGGCCTGGTACGGAAATAATGTCTGCGATATCGCCTGAACGAAGTTTCTTACCGTCAACCCCTGAAAATCCGGAGTAAACGGCATAAATTCCAATTGATTTTTTCTTTCCCTTAACGCGGACATCGTCAATCTTGCGGAAAAGAAAATTGTCTTTTGTAACTTCATATACAGCTTCGGATACAATAAGAGGATGATGATAAATCTTGGTAAGGCTCTCAAGGCGGGAAGCGATATTTACAGCATCGCCTATTAATGTAAAATCCATTTTATTCTTAAAACCAATGTTTCCCAAAATACATTCGCCGCAATTTATTCCAATACCGATATCAACCTTGTTCATGGAAAGTTTTAAGGGAGATGAATTAATCATGTTAATTGCAGCCAGCATCTTAACAGCAGCCCTGATTGCATTCGCAGGAGGGTTATCAAGATTCTGAAATGCACCGAAGACAGCCATGATTGCATCGCCTATAAATTTGTCTATATGGCCGTTTTCAGAAATTATTTCACTTCCCATTTTTGCAAAATAGGTATTTAAAAAATCAACAACATTTTGCGCATCGGAAGTCTCTGCTATATCTGTAAAATCCCTTATATCGCTGAATAATATAGAAACATTTCTTGTCTCGCTCATCTGTACTTTTTTTGATGTTTCATTAATAAGATCATCCATGACATCTGCAGGAACATAACGGGCAAAAGCAGTCCTTGTATTCTTTTGAAGAAGGGTCATCTCATGCATTAAAAGCGCGTTTGAGATAACAGGAGCAGCCGAAGCTATAAATACATTTATATTGTCCATTACAGAAGGAGAAAAATATTCATTAATGGTATTTGCAATGTGGATAGAGGCGAAATTCTCCCCAGCGACGGTTAAAGGAAGCGATAAATAAGAAATCAAATTTTTATTATTAGATCCTTCGTTGGAAAAATCTTTTGTCATTTTTGATGAAAATGAAAATTCGGGAAAAAGCGATTTAAAATCAGAAACGCATATGCTTGAAAAATCATCGAATATTTCTTTTGTGAACCCGCCGTAATTTGCAGTATAAATATATAGAAAACGGTTGCTTCTTTTAATCATTAGAGCTGTAGCTTCAGCCTCACAGATATTCTGAAGAAGTTCGAAAATGCCGCTTGCAACCATATCCATGGAGTGAATCTTGCTTGATAAATCGGAAAGAAGTCCGATAATCGTTGTCTGGAAAAGCTTTGTATCAAGAAGATTGTTAACTATTTCAATGATAGAGTTATCGTTTATTTTTTTTCCTTCTTTTTCTATTGCATTAAAATCAATTTCTGCGCATTGGGACAATATTTTATCCGCAGATTCAACAAGATGCTTTAAATTATCAGGAGATTTTTCAATATAGTAATCAGCTCCGGCCTGGTTGCCCCAGAACTTGTCTTTTGATTCATCCAGCGCTGTAAACATGATAATTGGAATTGCCTTTGTGTTTTTCCGTGATTTTAAAAGGCGCGTAACCTGATATCCCTTAAAAAGGGGCATTTCAATGTCAGTTATTATTAGATGCGGTTTAAAGGAATAAACCATTTTAATTCCTTCAAAACCGTTTACAGCCCTATTAATTAAATAATCACTGGATTCAAATGCGCCTGTGAGCATATCTGCGAAGATATCAGAATCCTCAAGCACAAGGATGCGTTTTTGCTCATCGCTCATTATCACCTCCATGGCGGACATCACCTATTAGCTCATTTACAGCTTCAAGCAGATTCTGGTTATTAAATGAATTTTTAATGATGTAACGTGACGCGCCTAAAGCGAATGCGCGTTTTTGCTCTTCTTCATCGGCAATTGAAGAAATGACAATAATCGGTATCTTTGCAAGGTCTTCATTTTTCTTAAGATTTTCTATAAGCATGAAACCGTCCATGACAGGCATGTTTAAATCTGTGCATATTAAATCGTAGTGCTTTGACTTTGCGGCTTTTAGGGCCAAAGCTCCGTCTGCTGCGGTATTTACAATATATCCCTCGGACTGCAATATCTCACTTTCTATTTCACGGATTGGAAGAGAATCATCGACAACTAAAATTGATTTTCTTAATTTTTCATACTCTATATGCCGTTTTTTAATGTCGATTGTCTTAATACGCTTTGCCATTTTCATAACGGTTGGAATGTGAAGAACGCTGACCATTTCATAATCTTCGTTAAGGACAATACCGGAAAAAATGGGCATGGTTTCCATAAACTTGGGCATGGTTTTAAGGATAACAGATCTCATACTGTCTATGTTGTCAACTGCAATAGCCGCAATATCATCATAGGATCTGACTATAACAATAAAAAGAATATCGGATGACAAAATGGATTCAGTTTTAATCTGCAATATCTGGCTTAAATAGTAAAGTTTTATTATGCGATCATTATATTTTATTTCCGGCTTGTCAACAACAGTTATTATTTCATTGCTGCTTAAAAGAAGGATGTTGTCTACAAAGTTGGCAGGTATTATAAATTTCATCTGGCTGCAAACTATGGGAAAGCCCATAAGTGCGGCAATTGAAAGCGGAACAATGATGGTAAAAGTAGTGCCTTCCTTAAAATGGCTTTCTACAACAATGCTGCCCTTTAAAGATTCAACAGTTTCACGGACAACATTCATTCCAACGCCTCTTCCGGAAACATTGCTTACATTACTGGAAGTGGAAAAGCCGCTGTGAAAAATAAGATTGGTTAAATCTTCTTTAGAAAGAGCGGAAGCGGCTGCCTCTGCAACAAAACCTTCTCTTACAGCCTTTTGCCTTATTTTTTCAATGTCGATGCCCCTTCCGTCATCAGAGACAATAATTTTCATGCTGCCGCTTTCACGGGAACAAACAATTGAAAGTTTACCGGCTTCGTTTTTTCCGGCTGCAATACGTTCTTCCGGCGTTTCAATGCCGTGATCGATTGCGTTGCGCACCATATGCATAAATACATCAGACATGGATTCAATAATATTTTTGTCAATTTCATTTTCCTTGCCTTCAATAGAAAGAAGGACATTCTTTCCCATTTCCTGTGACATTTGATATACAAAACGCGGATAGCTGTCAAAGATTGTGGAGACAGGAAGGGTGCGCAATGATATAACGCTGTCATATGCAGATCTTATATTTGTTCCTGTGTCTATTGCAAAATTTTTAAGTGAAGAATTAAGACGTTCGCACAGGCGTTCAAGCTTTCTGAAATTGGCTGTTGTTGCAACATCAAATTTTTTAAATTCCTTCAGGGATGCGGAAAAGTCCTTCATGTTTTTAACTAAATCGGAGCTGTTCTGGGAAAGACTCTTTGCAGAGATTTCAAGGGTTTGTAAAGAAGCGATGCTTTTAATTATACCGTCTATTTTATCAAGCGAAAGGCGTATTGATTCTGATTTTTTGTCCTTGCGTTTGTCGGTAGAAGAAGTTTCATGAACAGCCGCCGATTCTGCTGGTTTTATTTTTTCTGAAATTACGGTAGTAACGGTATCCGTATTTTGGGATGAATCACCTTTCGGCAGATTATAATCATCGTTTGACGAAAGGAGAAAAAGGTTTTTAACATGTTCGCTTATGTCAATTGAATCATTTTTTGTTTTTGATAAAACTTTAAATCCGTCTTTTAGCAAGTCAAGAGAGGATAATATCAATTTTACGGCATTTTCAGACAAACCAATGCGCTGTTCTTTTAATGCGACAAAAACACTTTCAAGGGAATGACATAACTCTTCAATGTTCCTGAAATTAAGCATTCGCGAAGAGCCTTTAAGGGTATGAAGAGCGCGCAATAATGTTGCAAGATCATCTTCTACAGAGATGCCGTCCTTGATGTCAAAAACAAGAGTTTCTACAAGGGCAATATTGTCTATTCCCTCATCAATGTATTTACCAATATACTTTTCTTTGTCTATTGCCATAATTTATTCCGTTACTTCCTCTTGCTTAAAAGTTGATTAATTTCATCCTGGGAAAGAGTGTCTTCTGTAAAAAGATTGCCGAATTCGGCGGTTAAATGCGAAAGCTCTTCGGCGGAGGACGTTGCAACCCTTGTTGAATGAATAAAGTTTGCAAGGCCTTTGGAAATATCTGTAATGGCGGTATTGATCTGCTCAGTGGATTTAAGCTGTCTCTGGGTTGATACTGTAATTGTCTTCGCCTGATTTGATGTAATTTCCGCACCGGATCTTATTTCCCGGAAAACATTTTCAAGTTCTCTGATAAGACTGTTGCCTTCATTAATTTTATTTGCGCTCTCTTCGCTGGATAATATAAGTGAGGATGAAGAGTCCTGAATTTCCTCAACCTGCTCACGTATCTGTTTTGTAAGGGAAGAAACATCGTCTGCAAGTCTGTTAACTTCGCTTGCGACAACAGCGAATCTTTTTCCTTTTTCTCCGGCGCTTGCGGCTTCAAGGGCAGCGTTAAATGCTATTACTTTTGTCTGATCTGTAATTGTATTAATATTTTTTACAATATCACTTATATTTATGATTTTATTTCCCAAAGATAAAATGCCGGATATAACACCGTCATTTTTAAGTTTAATATTTTCAAATTGTCCAACATTGCGTTCAAGAACGGAAAAACCATTAATTACATCCTGCTCCATTTTTGAAGCAATGGTTGCAACGCTGGATGTCTTGTCTGCAATTTCAACAGCTATTTGCGTATTTTCATTTATTGTAGCTTCTATCTCCTGAATGCTCGCAGCCTGATTGTTTGCTGTGGAAAAAACATTCTTGGAGGAAAGAAATATTTCATCTGTAGATTTTTGAATTGAATATGCCATATTGCGCGTTTGTTCTACTGTTTTTGAAACAGAGTCAGATGCATTTAACTGCGTTTCAAGCATATTGTGAAAAAGTGAAAAATGACGTTTACAGGCAATGCCTGTTATAGCTCCTGTTACAATCATCGCGATCACCCTGAATGATTCATTAAAAACAGGAAAACTGACGTTTATTTTATTGCCGTCAATGAAAAAATAATACGGTAAATCAAGATTACCGGCATTAACTATAACAACAAATAGATAGCAGAAACCTGCGAATATACCGGAAAAATATGCGCAGGGAACGCTGTATCTGAATGCGCCGGCCATAACAAGAAGCATAAAAAACAGTGCCCAGGTTGAAAGATAAACAATGGCAGGCGCAATTAACGGATAAGTACAGCCAATCCAGATACTTGCAGAATGTATTGTTATATCAAAGATGACGCATATATATTTAAAAAAAACTGATACTTTTTTTCTTTTTAAAAGATATATATGAATGAAAAGCGAATATATAAAAAATACGCTGCAGCAAATATATGCCTGCGGCGGAAAATAACCCTCACCTGCAAGGCCTCTTGTAAAAGAAACAACAGGTACGCTGACTAAAAAGATAATTGCAAGTATTATTCGAAGACGGCTTATAATCTTCTCTCCGTTAAACTCATCTGATTTAATTTTTTCTTTTACTTCTCTTTGAGTCATGCATCCTCCCTTTCATCTGCGCTAACAGTTAAAAGGTTGCCCAGCTCATTCATTGTTTTGGTAAGATCCTCGGCGGAAGATGTTGCAACTTTTGTAGAATTAATAAAACTGGAAAGGCCTCTGGAAATATCCATAATAGCTGTATTTATATGTTCACTTGATTTTTGCTGCTTATGACTTGATATGGTTATTACCTGAGCCTTAATTGCGGCAACTTCCGCGCCGCTGCGTATTTCACGGAAAATATTTTCAAGTTCTTTTATAAGATTATTCCCTTCTTTGATATTTGCAGCGCTTTCTTTGCTGGAAACAATAAGAGATGATGATGAGCCTTTTATGTCATCCGCCTGTTTGCGAATTTGTTTTGTCAGGGCTGCTATATCATCTGCAAGACGGTTAACCTCGCTTGAAACAACCGAAAAACGCTTTCCGTGTTCTCCGGCGCTTGCAGCTTCCAAGGCTGCGTTAAATGCAATAACCTTTGTCTGGTCTGTTATTGCATTTATGGTTTCAATTATGTCTCTTATTTTTACTATTTTATTTCCTAAAGCCAATATACCGGAAATTACATTGTCATTTTTTAATTTTATTTCTTCCAGCTGTCCGATATTTCTTTCAAGTATGGAAAATCCGTTTCTTACATCATTTTCCATCTGTGAAGCAATCGAAGAAACATTTGTTGTTTTTTCGGTTATTTCAACCGCAATCTGCGTATTTTCATTCATGGTAGCTTCAATTTCCTGAATACTTGCAGCCTGATTATTTGCAATTGAATAAATATTTTTTGATGATAAAAATATTTCATCAGTGGATTTCCGGATAGTTTCCGCCATTGAGTGGGTTTTATCAACAGTAATAGATGCTGTCTTTGCCATTTCTGCCTGTGTATCTATAATTCCGCTGAATAATTTTAACTGACGTTTGCAGGCTATTCCTGTGATAATGCCTGTTATAAACATTGATATAATACGGAAAGATTCATTTAATGTAGGAAAAGATACGCTTATAATTGCACCTTCAAATTCAACAAAATATGGAAGATCAAGTGCATTTGATCTTAAAATTATAACTATAAGATAACAGATGCCGGCGTAAATACCGGAAAATATAGCGCAGCGAGTGCTGTATCTGAATGCGCCAAGCAATATAAGCACACTGTAAAAAAGCGCCCAGATTGAAAGATATGAAATAGGAGGATCAAGGTGATGGTAGCTGCATCCAATATAAATGCTTGCGCTTATGATTGTCATATCCATAATTACGCAGAAATATTTAAATACAGGAGAAAGGGTTTTCCTTTTTAATAAATAGAAAAAAAGAACAATGGAAAAAAGAAGAAAAAAAGTGTTGGGAAAAAATCCATAAACCGGGAAGGGCTCAAGTCCTTCTATCTTTCTTAAAACTGCAAAGAGGACTACAACTCCTACATACAAAAAAGCAATGACAAATCTGAATTTGTTGATTAGTTTTTCACCTTCAAATTCATCCTTTTTGGTTCTTAAAGAAATATGATTACCTGCCATAATTAATCCCTGTCCGTTATGTGGTATATTGCAAGCGTTTCTTTTAATTCTCTTGACATATTATTGAGTTTTTCCACTGTTGCTGATGTTATTGTTGTAGCAGAAACAAACTGATTTATACCTGCAGATATTTCTTTTAATGCGGTAAAAACCTGGGAAGATGCAAATTCCTGCTGTTTACTGAAGCTTGATATCTGCTGGGATCTTATTGCGACATTCTGTGATACTTCAACGATATGTTCAAAGACTTCCTTTTGTTCGACCATTCTGTTATAGCCTGAATCAATTATGCGGGAGCCGTTATTTGCCTCTGTAAGAAGGTTATTGGACTCTTCCTGCAGTTCGGAAATTCTCTCCTTTATTTCTGATGCAGATTCAACTACGTTATCTGCAAATCTGCGTATTTCGCCTGCTACTACAGAAAAGCGAGTGCCTGCTTCCCCTGACGAGGATGCTTCAAGGGCTGCATTAAATGCAATAAGTTTTGTATGATCTGCAATTGTGTCTATTAGCTTTATTGACTCGTCAATTCTTAAAAGCATTTCTGCAAGATTCTTGATTATGTCTATTATTTTTGCATTCTGATTGCGAATATCAAGCATCATGTTTTCATTGACATCGCGAAGAGATGCGCCTCTGCGGCTTAATTCCTGTGTCTGTCCTGCAAGGTCTGCAACTTCCGATGTCTTTTCGGCAGCCTGTGCGGACAGCTCTTTGTTGTTTTCCATTGTGCTTACAATTTCAGATACGCTTGCAAACTGTTCATTGGCTGTAGCTGTCATTTCTTTTGCAGAAGATGAAAGCTCCACCATTGAAGTTGAAACAAGGGATGTATTTGTGTTAATGGAAGAAAAAGCGGATTTTAGTTTAAATAAAAATCCGTTTAAGGCTTTTAAAAACATTCCAAGCTCGTCACTTGAAAGAGAATCAAATTTTACAGAGAGATCGTTTTTATCAAGCTGATTGAATACAATGCCAATAACATCCGTAGATTTTCTTATGTTTATTGTTGTAGCAAAAATAATTATAAACGCTGTTAACATTGCAAGAAAAGCGGCAATTAAAGACAGGAAAAGATGTATCCTGTATGTTTCAATTCTTGCGGAAATTATTGCTTCAAGACGGTCAAGCGCCGCATTCTGGAGACGGAAAGTGGCATTGTTTGCATGGCTTGCGGATTCATGAAGCGATATAAGGGTATCAGATTCTGTTTCAGGATTACTGATTGCAATATCAACAGTTTCTGCAAAAAATGCAACTCTGTCAAAACAGGCTTTTAGAAGAATCTCAAATGAATCAAGCGTTTCGGCATTTCTTATTCTTAAAGATTCCGCTGCGTTAAACCTGTTTTGTATCCTTGCATTGTCAGAGTAGACTAGAAGCTCAAGGTGGCGGTTAAGTTCAGCTCTGCGTCTTTGGGTAAAGGCGCCGTCTTCAATTGTTCTTAAAAGGTTTCCAATTAAAATCATTCTCTCCTGCGCCTGGGGAAGTTCATGAACGGCAGCGGCGACAAGGTAGGCGCTTTCAATATCGCTGTCTGTAATAAGCCCCGATATATCACCTACATTGACAATAAGCCTGTGCAAATCAAGTATCATATGCCTGTAAGCCCATAAAACCGTATCACGGATAGAAGTACCGGATAAATGCCTCCAGTTATCCAAAAGCGAATCAGGAGTAACCAAAATATGCTCATGAAGATAATAAAGTTCATATTTATTTTTTAACTCCGAAAGAAGCTGCTCTGTATTCTGAATGACATATTCCAAATCACCGTGAGTGCCGTCAACGGAGAGCCGGACATATTGCGGAATAACCTGCATTAAAGACATTGCAGGGCGCAAAACTTCAATACCGTTTAATTCACGTCTGTCTTTATCAATGGAGGCAACAGACATGGATATAATTGAAAACAGCATTATCCCCAAAGGTAAAAGAAAAATCGAGGCGCTGATTGTTAGTTTAGTTGTTATTTTTAGATTTTTTAAATTGGTAAAATTCATGAAATACCTCTTTTATGTTAATTTTTTTTCAAGAATTCTGCGGAAATAATCCGGGGAAAACCCGCCCATAAAACATTCATAATTAAACTTGCCGTCCGCTTCCGGGCTTTGGCAAAGATCAATACTTTCAATTGTTTTTTTTATTTTGTATTCAAATCTGATGCGGTTTCCTTCCGCGGCAAGAATTGCGATTCTGTAGAAAGCAGGCCAGAAATATTTGTCTTTTACGGCAGCTTCATTATAATATTTTTCCGCTTCGTCAGCAATACCGCAAAGGAAAAAATATTCTGCGCGCAGAAAGCGGATGAGGCTTCCGCTGCCGCTTTTTTCCAGAAATGAAATAATTTTATCTGCATTTATAAAATCCTGCATGTTAAGCATATAAATGACGCAGGCTGCAAGACTCTCTTTAGAAAGTTCTGAAAGATTTCCATTCTCAAGTATATCAAGCACTTCCAGAGCGTTTGATTTTCCCTCGTTTGTATGCAATATATTTGATATTTCATCGTACTTTACAGGAGTATCATCCTGTTTTGGAGAAGTTTTTTTAACTGTTTTTTCATTTTTTTCCTGAGACGCCGGGGGATTATTCTTTTTTGCAGCAGGAGTATGAGTCATGTTAAGGATTTGATTAGAAAAATCAGCATCGGAAGAAACATCGATTGCATTTGGAAAACCTGTTTTTTGAAAATAAAAAGCATCAGATAAATATCTGTTTGTTAAAAGCGGATGTTTAACAGATGATGTTTCGGAGACGCCCAAAAATAAAAGACCGTTATTAATCAGCGATTCTGCAAGATTATTAATGACAAAAAGCCTGTTTCTGGATGTAAAATATATAAGAGAGTTTCTAAAAAATATTATGTCATATTGTTTATCAAGCCCGCGCATGATGTTATGCGAAAAAAACTTTACCTTTCTTTTGATGCTTTGCGGTACAAAGTATTCGCCGTTGTCGCTGACAAGATAAGAGTCAAGGATATGTTTCCAAGAAGAGCCGTCATTGCGAAGCGTGTTGGCAGTGTAACGTCCGTTTTTTGCGGTGTCTATCGCAGAAGAGCTTATGTCAAAAGCATCGATAAAAAAATCAAAGCCTCCTTCTTTTTTCTGATGATAATCAAGAAGCATGGCAATACTGTAGGCTTCGCATCCTATGGAAACAGCGGCGCAGCATAATTGTACAGGACGTCCAAGATCTGCAAACCCGGGCAAAAGGTTTACAAGAAGGTTAAAATGCGCGCCTTCCCTGAAAAAATACGTTTCATTTATGGTAAGAAATCCGGAGATATCATAAATTTGTTCACGGGATGAAAGCAGATTTTCATAAGCGGCCGGATTTTCAATAAATGATGAGCCGCAATTTTTTTCAAGATAGCTATTGAGTGTTTTTAAAGCATCGATTCCTGCTTTTATGCCGAGTATTTGTTCTACCCTGTAATATAAAAATAATAAAGCAGGACAGCTCAGTATATCTGCAGGAACATCTGACTTATTATCTGAAGATGCTTTATCAAACATTCTTATGTATGGCCTCCTGTTAATGATACAAGGCGATGGGCAATGTCATTTAAAGGAAGTACCATATCAACACAGCCTGTTTCAAATGCGGCGAGGGGCATGCCGTAAATCATGGAGGAAGCCTCATCCTGCGCTATTGTAATGCCGCCGGAATTTTTTACATGGCGTGTTCCCTCTGCGCCGTCGCTTCCCATACCGGTAAGAACAACACTAACAAGACAGCTGCCGAAATGTTTTGCGGCGCTTTTAAATAAAATGTCAGCGGCAGGTTTCTGATTGTTAACAGGTTCGCTGTCATCATAAGCCAAACCGTTTAAACCGATTATTACATGCTTGTCTGTAGGTGCTACATAAATGCTCCCTTTGGACGGATAAATCCCTTCTTCGATAAGCTGCACCTTAAGTTGAGAATATCCGTCAAGCCATTGTACAAAACCCCTGTCGAATCCTGAAGTATTATGCTGAACAAGCAATATTGGAACAGGAAAATCAGCGGGAAGTCCTGAACATAAATTGCAGAGGGCCATCGGACCGCCTGTAGAAGATGCAATTACTATGCAGTTTATTTTTCTGGGCGCTGCAGAAGACTGAATTACAGTTTCACTGCTTCGAGAGACAGACTTTTTAATTTTTGTTATCTGTTTTAATGTATTGAAAATGTCACTTCTTTGACGATCTGTCATATCAGAAGTAAAAATATTTTTTGCAAAGAACTCATGCGCTCCTTTCACTGTAGCGTCATAGGCCATCTTTGCAGTGTCGTGAGTGCTTATTACGACAATGCCGCAAGAAGAAAATTTCCTTATCTCTACGATAGCTTCAAGTCCGTTAAGCAGGGGCATGTCGATATCCATTGTAATTAAATCCGGCTTTAATTGCGCAGCCTTATTTACACCGTCATGGCCGTTCTCAGCCTCATCAATAATTTCGAATGAGCCTTCGCTTTCAAGAAAATTTCTTAAAATTGAACGAACCAGCGGGCTGTCGTCTACAATTAATGTTCTAATCATGTTATTAGTTCCTTTTTTATGCTTTGAATCAGCTGTTCAGGATTAAGCAGAAGTACAAGACTGCCTGTTTGCTTGTCAAAAACAATTCCTTTAAATATAGATGAAAAACGCAATGCGCCAAGAGCTTTCGGAACAGGGTAGAATATATCGGAAGGGATCTCTTTTTCGCTTTCAATCTCAGTTGAAAGTAAAATGATTTTATTTTCTGCTGCATTATCACCGGAGTATGAGTCTTTAAGAACAATACCATGATGTGTTTTTAGGGAAGGACAATTAAACAGCACGGGAAGTAAAATATGCGTATTGTTTTTTTGCGAATCATAGCTGACTGTCTTTTCTTCACTGCCGGTATAAAGAAAGACGGAAGAAACAAGCTCCATTGGAATTGCAAGCATAAACCCGTTATATGAACAAAGAAAAACTCTCATTATTATACCGTTTCCCCGGAAACACGGGATAATATACTGTGAACATCAAGTATAAAAACATCATTACCGTTCCAGTTAAAGGAAGCGGCAACAGCATCAGTAAGATCCCCTGAGCCTGCGCTTCTTTCCATAATAAAAAGTTCATCCGGATTTATATCGGCAATGCCGGACACATCATCGATAAGAAAGGCAATATGATCAACCTCATCCTTGAATATTAATACCTTGCTGCGCGGGCTTTGTTTGTTATGAAACAAAATGCCAATGTCGAATAACGCATATGGAACAGAGTACCTATTTACAACGCCAAGCACATAGGGGGGCATTAAAGGCAGGGGATATACCATGTCATAAAGGGCAATTTCTCCGATTAAACGGGAAGGGAAAGCGTATGATTTTCCTAAAATTGAAAATACAAGGAATTTCTCGCCGTTTTCGCTTTCTGACGACAATTCTTCAGGTTCAATTGTATCTGTTATATCTGACATAAATTAAAACCGCCTTAATAAAAAATAGCACTCATTTTTTAGCGCCTTTGGATAAAAGAAAAACATATATCCGAAAGAAACGCCCAAGCTTGATTATATCATTAGTACAGAAAATTTTCCATATCAAGCAGAATATTGTTTATATTTTTAAAACTGCATTTAGTTTCCGGAACAGAGTGTAAAAACAATTGCCCGTAGGATTTTTTATGCAGGCGTCCGTCAAGAACTGCAACAACGCCGCTGTCTGCGCTTCTTCTCATTAATCTTCCGAACCCCTGCTTGAACTTCATTACAGCCTGCGGAAGGGAGAGCTCCAAAAAAGGATTTTTACCATTTTTTTGTATAGCTTCACGGCGGGCTTCAAAGACAGGATCGCCGGGGGTGCGGAAGGGCAGCCTGCAGATAATAACAAGCCGCAGAGTATCCCCGGGAGCGTCAATTCCTTCCCAGAATGAATCTGTTGCAAAAAGGCATGAGGATTTGTCGGACAAAAAGCTCTGTAAAAGGCGGCTTCTATCGTCATCTCCCTGTTTTAGGCAGCGGATGCCAAGAGAGCTTAATTCGTCCTTTGCGGAATTATAGGCGCTTGTCAGGGACTGATAGGAAGTAAACAGAATTAAAGCCGAGCCTCCTGCAATTGCCGCAAGCCGGCAGGCGGCAAAATTGACGAAATCCTGGTATTCAATTTCATCCGGGAGAGGCGCATCATTTGGGCTTGCAAGGAGGACAGCGTTTTTATACGGGAATGGAGACGGAAAACAGCCGGAAAGAAGGAGGCGGTTATTAAGGCCTGTAATGCCGCTCTGGCCTGCCCAAAATGAAAAATCATCATTAACAGCCAGGGTTGCAGATACGCAGATAACAGTCTTGTTGCAGGAGAAGACACTTTCCCTTAGTATGGGCGCCAAATCAAGAGGTGTTTTTGTAAAAATTGCAAAAGAAGAGAGCTCATTACGCATATTGTAATGTTCATTGACTGCGTCATTTGCGCGCACAGCGGTTGAATCCTTCAGGCGTTTTTTTTCTATCCACAGGATTTCGTTTTCGTGTTTTTTATATTTGCAGAAAATATCACACATTTGCGCCGCGCTTTCCAGCCGTCTTACTATCGACTTTGTTTCCCAGACAACAGGATCAGTTGCTTTTCCTTCATCAAGGTTTTCTGTAATATCGCGGATTAAATCCGTAAGGCTTAATATATTTTTGCGCAAAGTTTTTAAATAAGGGAAAAGTTCCCTGTTTAAAAATGATTCATCAGAAGCAGGACAGAGCCTTAATATGCCTTCTTGGCTGCAGAGCCTTACTGCGCTTTCATCAAGTTCTTCTGCGCAAGTGCGTATTTTTTGGATATAATCCGCCATACTGTCCAGCTGCTCATCGCCTGAAGGCAGCATGGCGCACAATCTTAATAACAGTCCGTGACGGTTTGCCCTGCGCTTGTGATACAGCCTTCCAAGCTGGCGGATTATGCCGGTGCGTCCGAATTCCGACGAGAAAAATGAAGTTGCCGCGTTTTCTATTGTATGCGCTTCATCTATAACAAGCCTTGAAAACGGGGGCAGGATTACAGCGCTTTCATAACCTGCGCCCTGGTAACGGGCTGCAAGATCGGCAAATAAAAGATGATGATTTACAACAATAATATGGGCGTTATTTGCCTCTTTGCGCAGGGTGAGTATAAAACATTGCTCCCTAAAAAGGCAGTGATTTCCAAGACATAGATCAGATTCAGAGCAGACAGATGCCCATGCAGCTTCCGGTATTTTAAAAACAATCTCGCTTCTTGCGCCTGTTTTTGTCGTATGCGCCCATTTTGCAATTTGATTAAGTTTTTTGTTATCAGAATCAAAAAGGGAGGGTTCGCGCAATGAATCATCAAGCCTTCGAAGGCATATATAATTACCCCTGCCTTTCATGATAACGGATTTTATTTTTTTATCTCCCATACATGAGGAAACAAGAGGTATATCTTTTTCGTATAACTGCTGCTGCAGTGTGATAGTAGCTGTGGAAATTACAACCTTTTCATTATTTGAAAGGGCAAAATGCATGGCGGGAAGAAGATAGGCAAAAGACTTTCCTACGCCAGTTCCCGCTTCCGCCATAACAAGGGAGTCTTCGTTAAATCCCTTTATTATAAGGGAAAGCAAATCAAGCTGCGCCTGTCTTGGCTCATATGACGGAAGCTTCCGGGCTACAGAGCCGCCTTCGCATAAGGCAGAAATTATTAATTCATGATCCAGTTTGCTATTCATTAATCATTAATAAGGTCATTACTTTCGCATCACCGGTAATATTGTCAAGAAGGACAAACTCGTTTGGCTGGTGAAGCGATGACTGCGTTTTTGTCCAGACTGCGCAGTCTATTCCGGCATTGCGAAGATATGCTGCCATTGTACCGCCGCCAATGCCAATCAGGCGGGGGTTTACATCGTACACCTGTCTTATGGCTCTGCTTAACAATTTTACTACCGGCGCTTGGGCAGCGGTAGGTTTTGATTCCAGTAATTGAACAGGCGTATATTCAATTTTTACATTGTAATTAATTTCAATTTCTTTTTTTATTCTGTCAACTTCGGATAAAACGCTTTTGACAGAGTATTCCGGAAGGATGCGCATATCCATGTAAAAAATATCCTCTGACGGGATTGTGTTTATGTTCGGGACATTGGCTTCTTTTTTTGTCGGTTGAAAAGTAGAGTAGTCCGGATTGAACATTGGATCCCGTTTGCAGAATTTATCAGACAGGCCGCAGTGCAGCTTAAGCGCCAAATCAGAACCTGCAAGAAATGCATTTGCGCCTAAATCAGGTCTTGAGCCGTGAGACTGCTTTCCGCTTGTAGTAATCTTAAGCCACAGAATATTTTTTTCTGCAATCTCGATGTTTTCTCCCTTTGGATCTCCTCCGTCAGGAACAAGTACCATATCATTTTTTTTAAATAAATCGCCCTTGTTTTTTACAAGCCATTCCATTCCGTAAACAGAACCCACTTCTTCATCAGAAGCAAACAGTAACTTTACAGTACGATAGGGAACTAATCCCTGCTTAGTAAAGGCCATCGCCGCAAGAACGGAAGAGACTAGGCCCTGCTGATTGTCTTCAACCCCGCGCCCGACAAGTATTGTGCCAAGATTGGGATCATCCTTTTTTACAACAGTCCAGGGGTTATTATCCCATAATTTTTCATCTCCGGGAGGAACAACATCAATATGGCTGATAATCCAAAGGCATCCTTCATTTTCATCTGCGCTGCCCTTAATTGTTGCGATTAAATTGGGGCGCACACTACCCTTTGCATTTTCATCCGGCACATCGTATCTTTCAAGCTGTGTTATACCATGAGATTTAAGCCAGTTCTCAAGGAAGATGCACTTGTCAAGTTCTCCCTCTCCGGCGGATTCAGGCGATATAGCCGGATACTTTGTAAGCTCTGTTTCAAGTTCAACTGCAATACAAGAGGATTTTTCAATCCATGCAAATAATTTATCTTTCATAAAATCCCTTGTTATCAGCCTCTGTCTTTTCTATAAACATCCCAGCTTGTTTTTACAAGTGTTTCCAAATCTGAATGACTTGCCTTCCATCCCAGTGTTTCAAAGGCAAGACTGCAGGAAGCAGTAAGTTTTTCCGGATCCCCGCTTCGCCTTCCTGTTATTTTTGCAGGTATCTTCTGCCCTGTCAATTTACGCGCAGTTTCAAGCACATCTTTGACAGAGAAACCCTGTTCGCTGCCCATATTAACAATTAGGCTTTTATTGTTTTTTATTATATAGTCAAGAGCCATTGCATGGCCCTTAGCAAGATCACTTACATGGACATAATCGCGGATGCATGTACCGTCTTTTGTATTGTAATCATCTCCGAAAACCTGCATTTCATTTCTTAGGCCGCTTGCGGTTTCCATTATGACAGGAAGAAGGTTTGCAGGATTCTGTTCAAGTCCTTTTATGCGTCCTTTAACATCGTAACCTGCGGCGTTAAAATAACGCAGGCTTGCATAGCGTATGTTTTTAAGTTTGTCGTACCAGTCAAGAAAGCGTTCGATTTCAAGCTTTGTAAAACCGTAATAGTTTTCCGGGTTAACAGGATGTTTTTCATCTATGGGCAAATATTTAGGCTCCCCGTAAACGGCGGCGCTGGAAGAAAAGACAATATTTTTAATGCCGGCAGCGCAGGAAGCGTTTAATATATTTAAAGTGCCTGCAATATTGTTATGCGAATATTTTTCCGGATTTAACATTGATTCTCCTGCCGCTTTAAATGCCGCAAGGTGAATAACAGCGTCAAAAGAAAATGTTTTCATTGCTTCAAGAAGAGACGGGTAGTCATGGATATCGCCATAAATGAATTTCGCATCTTTAAAAAGATTTTCACGAAGTCCGCTTGAAAGATTATCGTAAACAGTGCAATTGTGTCCGTTATCAAGAAATTCTCTTGTAACATGGCTGCCTATATATCCGGCGCCGCCAATAATTAATATGTTCATAGGTTTATTATATCAGTTTTTTTTGATTAAGGGCTAGGGCTTTTCAATTCTTAAGTTCTTCCAGCTGCAGGGCAATGCTTTCCCAATACTGAGTTTGTTCGCTTATATGCAATGAATAAAGATCAAGCTGCCTTTTTATATCTCTTGCTCTTTGCGCATTGGAATAAACTAAAGGATCTGCAAGTTCATTTTCAAGTTCATTTTTTTTGGTTTCAAGTTCTTCAAGTTTTTTTAGTATGGCTTCTTCCTGTCTTTCCAGTTTTCTCGAGGCAGCCTGTTTCTGCTTGTCTAAAACCCTTCTTTGTTCGTTATTTATTTCCTTTGCATCCTGAGAACAAGCAGGTTTGCTCTTTTTAAGGCAATGCGTTTTATTTTCCTGTAAATCGTCAGGTTTTACGCTTTCAAGATAATAGGCATAATTACCGTAAAAGAGTTTATAAGACACAGCAGATATACTTAACTCAAATGTTTTTGTCGAAAGTTCTTCCATGAAGGCGCGATCATGCGAGACAAATATAATGGTGCCTGTAAATTTATTAAGCGCATCCAATAGTATGTCTTTGGAATAAAGGTCAAGATGATTTGTCGGCTCGTCAAGAACAAGAAGATTAACAGGTCTTAAAAGCATTTTTAAAAGAGCAAGGCGGCTTTTTTCACCTCCGGAAAGCACACTGACGCTTTTGTAAACATCGTCCCCGGAAAATAAAAATGCGCCGAGCATATCCCGAATTTTGGGAATTAAAGATAAAGGCGCATCTTCTTCAATAAAATCAAGTACAGTTTTTGAAGATTGCATTGCTTCCGCCGCATCCTGAGAAAAATAACCCATTTTAACGCCTGTACCAAATTTTACATCCCCCTTAAAATCACTGTCTTCTCCTGCAATAATACGCAGAAGGGTAGATTTTCCCGCTCCGTTCGGGCCTGCGACAACAAGTCTTTCTCCTGCATCAAGACAGAGATCCAGTGCATTTAAAACATGATGATTTCCATAGCTTTTTGTAATGCAATTAAGAGTCAGGGCTATATTGCCGCAATGCGGCGCAGGAGGGAAATTTATATTTATCTTTTTAAAGCTTGCCGGTATTTCTATGCGTTCCATTTTTTCAAGGCGTTTTACAAGTTCCTGGGCAAAGGAAGCCTTGCTTGCCTTGTATCTGAACCTGCGGATAAGAGCTTGCGTTTTTTCAATTTCTTCATTTTGTTCGGCATATTTTTTTATAAGGCTTTCAAGTTCAACCTGGCGCGTTTCTTTGTAAGAACTGTAATTTCCCGCATAACGCTTTAAATTGCCGTTAAAAAGTTCATAAACTTCATTAACGCAGACATCAAGAAAATATTTATCATGCGAAACCAGAAGATAGCCGCCCTGGAATTTATTTAAATAGTCTTCAAGCCACGATCTTGCTTCTATGTCAAGATAATTTGTCGGCTCATCAAGCAGCAGGATGTCAGGTTTTTCCAGAAGCGCTTTTGCAAGAGCTATACGCATCTGCCAGCCGCCGGAAAACTCTCCTGTATTGCGTTCAGTATCACCTGAGGAAAAACCAAGGCCGTAAAGCACAGAAGAAATTTCAGCTTCCCTTCTGTAATAGCCTGTGTTTTCAATTTGCTCCTGCAGACTGTGATGCTCTTCGATTAAAACTTTTAAAGATGCTCCGTCTTCTTCTGACTTTTCAAGTAATGATCCTTTTTTTTCAAGGCATTCCAGCAGGTTATGTACAAAGGCATATGCTGTTTCAACTTCCTGCCGCAGTGTTTTTCCGCGGTGTACAATGCCTGACTGCGGCAGATAACAGATGCGAGTATCCTTTTGAACCGCGCGTTCCCCGCTGTCCCAGTTCATTTTGCCTGCGATTATTTTCATTAGTGTCGATTTGCCGCTGCCGTTTGCGCCTGTAAGGCAGGAACGTGAACCTGATGCAAGGCGAAGAGACACATTTTTAAGTATGTCTCTGTCTGCGAAAGCAAGATTGACTTTGGAAAATTGCACAAAAGACATTGTTACTGGGGTGAATCTCTGAAAAAGTATAAGACTACAGGAGATGAGGCTCTTCGCATAACGGTTACGCCTTCAATGCCGAAATCCGGTACAATTTCAAGACGCAGCCCCTGATCATCAATACCGTACATAAACCATATGGTATTATTTGCTCTTATATCATTAAACTGCATTGTGAAAGCTCCGTTAAAACGATCTTCGTAAGACGGGGAAATATACAGATCCATTTTGATTTGCCCTGTTCCTTTTGTTTCCCCGGGAATAACCTGAGGGACAAGAAGCTCATACCCTGTCCATGTAAAATCGCCTGTTTGAAGAAGCGTTATTGTTCCGAAATTATTGCTTGTAAATACAGGCCCCTGATCGTAAATTGCCATAAAAAGATTTTCTCTGCGCGCATTCTCCTGAAGGACAATATCGTCAATATCGGAAGGCAGGGAGACAAAATTAAAAGTCCGCGTTGTACCTGTTGCTTCATTAAACTGAACTGCAAGAATTGTATTGTTACGAAGTATCATTTGAAGGTTCGATGCATCTCCTTCAAAATGCCAGGCGCTTTCTCCTGCGGGGCTTATTCGTTCATATGAAAACTGCCTTTCAAAATCGGGCAGTATAATTCTTGCAAAACCGGTTTCATAACCAGGATCAAAACGGTATTTTTTTTCCATCTCTTCAATATTAAAGCGCCTTGCATTTAGCATCTGTAAATATGATTCTGTATACCATGTTTTTGATAAAACCATTTCAAGCTCGGGATCAGGCAGATGCGCGGTTGCATCGGATGCGGATTGCACAGAGCTTTCATTCTGATTAAATATTTTTAACCTGTAGGAAAAGCAAAAACCTATGACGCCGTCATGTGTCATTACCCTGTACCATGAGCCGGGAAGCGGATCGCCTGTTGCGCTTATGGGAGGAATACCTACTGCCATGCTTAAGACTTTAATTATTTCTCCAAGGCGCAGACGGTATACGCGCCTTGAATTATTATCGGGATTTTCGCGGATGGGAAGTCCGTCCTGCAAATTTTCAGCATAGGTAAGGGCATACTCGTTGAAATCAGAGGCCCACCTTTCTGCCTTTCTCCTGCTTCCTATAAATTCAAGCTGGGTAAGAGGGATTTCCATTTTATAATCCCTGTTTGCCCTGACCGGTTCAGGAAGGCCCACTACCCAGATTTTTTCGATATTGGACCTTATGTAAACAGGCAGGACAGTACCGGAATCAACCGGAGGATCATCAACAGACCACAGCAGTACCCCATACCCCAGCCTTGAACATGATGACAGGATGAGGACGGCAAGAGTTAAAAATATTAATAAATATTTGTATTTATTCAACAATAGCAATAACGTCAGCCATTTTCAGAATCAGGTGTTCTTCACCATCAACTTTTATCTGTGTTCCTGCATATTTGTCATACATTATTCTGTCGCCGTTTTTCACTGTAATTGTGATTTTTTCAGTGCCCGGTCCAACTGCTACAACAGTACCAATTTGTGTTTTTTCCTGCGCTGTATCGGGAATAATGATTCCTCCGGCTGTTTTAGCCTCATTTTTCTCGAGTTTAACCATGACACGGTCTGCCAGGGGCTTTACTTTCATATTTATCTCCTTGCTATTTTATTATTATTGACAGTAATATACAAAAATCAAAAAAATCTGTCAAGCTCAAAGCGGGCATTCTGGTTTTCAGGGTCTAATTCCAGGGCGTTTAAAAGCGCATCCCTTGCTTCGATTGGACGATTAATGGAAATAAAACACCTTGCGATGCGGGTTTGCAATCTGGCTGCCGTTTTAAAGCCTGAATCATGCATTAAAAGGGCAATCGCATGTTCGTACTGGTCAATAGCGCGGACAGGGGTTCTTCTGCTTTCAAGGATTAATCCCAAATTTGCATGTGTTACCCAGGATGCATCCTCTTTTGGGACTGCTCTTAATATATCTTGTGCCCTGTCAAGTTCCCCTTCGATCATTAATTGAATTACCCTGTATATCTCAAACCAGCGTGAATCAAACTGCATTGCTTCCATGCGATCTAGTAAAATTTTTGTTTCTGTAAAATCCCTTTGAAAGAAGAAATGCCAGGCTGCCCACTTGTATAAATCCTCATTTTTTTCATGCCTGTCAAGAAGAAGCCATGTCTCTGCAATTTGCCTTCCCAGAATTAAACTTTGAATATGGCGTTTACAGATTTCCAAATCGATATACGGAAAATCCTTTGCAGGAAAGCTTGCATTATTCTGAAGCAGAAAAAGCGCAGATTCATAATCAAGAAGTCGGCTGTAGAGTATAAGGCCGAATTTAATTGCGTTTAAAGATGCTGAATTTTCAGACTCGTTTTCCATATTCACAAGTCTTTCAAGGAATGCGCTTTTTTCTTCTGTATCTATTGATGTGAGGGCAAGGTTATAAAGACTTGCCGCATTTATCATATTTTCTTCAAAGTCCTGAGAGTCCGCAAGCATGCTCCAGATTGCCCTTGCAATTTCTGTGTATCCTGCAAGATACAGAGCGTCAGCCTGCCTAATCATTGATGCCCTGTCATTTATAAATGAAAAAATTTCGGCGCTGCGCTGGAGGTTTCCAAAATCATATTGATACTCCGCCGCAAAACGCAGGATTTCTATGGGAGGGGAGTCCCTGTTTATTAGATTTTGAATATCGGAGGCTGCTCCTGTGTAATCAGAGCGAAGCGTTTTTATAATAGCAATATTGATATTTGCAGCATCAAGGCTTGTATTTTTATTTGAATTGTTTTCCGGATAATCCAGAACAAGGCGGGAAAGATTTGAAGACAATAAGGAGGCCCTTTGCGGTTCGTTTAAATCTCCCATTAAAACATGAAGGCTAAGGCGCAGAGCATCATATGAGTTATCTGTCATGACAGGAAGCAGGGCGCGAAGATGATTTTCGCTCTCATTGTTTATTGCGGCATTTTTTACAAGAGCAGCCGATGCAATGGCTGCAATGCTCATGGATGAAGGATATGTTTCCAGTGCCTTTTTTACAGTGTTACGGTAATTAACCGAAGAAGGAGTGTGAAGGGATGCAAGAGTTCTGCGTCTTTTTATAACAGAAAGCCAGGATTCAACGCTTATCGCCATTTTTTCCAGTTTGTCAAGTTCGCTGTTTAAATAATCAAACTCCCTCTCTGTAAAAAATAAATCATTAAAACCAGCGTCATAATCGCGCATTATACGGTTGAAACTGTCCTGCTGCCTTGTTACAGCAGAATCCCTTCTTTCAAGCAGATAAAAAAAAGTTAAAACACCGGAAGATAAAATTAAAAGCATTAAACCTGCAATTAATGTTATGCGCAAAAACTTCATGGCTCTACCCGGAAGATAATGTCTTGCGGATGCTGTCAAGAACGCCGTTTATAAATTTAAATGAATCATCCGCGCCGTATTCCCTGCAAATGCCGATTGCTTCATCTATTACAATGGAGGGTGAAATTTCTTTTTGATACATCAGCGTATAGACAGAAATGCGCAGGATTGCAAGGTCTACGCGGTTAAGCCGCGAGATATCCCAATTTTCAAGATGAGATTTTATCATTTTATCGATGTCTTTTATGTTTTCCAAAGACCCTGCAATTAAGATGCGGGAAAAAGAAGCCATGCTTTCATCAAGGGATTTTAATTTTTCTTCGTCAAGCCAGGCGAAACTTGAAAGTTCTTCTACAGAGACATTCCCGGATGCTTCCCAGAAATATAAAGCCTGAAATGCCAGAATGCGGCCCTTTCGCCTGGATGCCATGTCACCATCTTATGTTATTTTCAAAAACCTGGAATGTTCTGCCTGCTCTTAATTCTGTAACAAGTTCCTGGCTTGCCTGCGCCAATGCAGCTTGCTGTCTTTGATTTAACATAAGCTGTCCTATGTAGTCTCTTACCGTAAACCTTGTGCCAAGCTGCAATATATCGGTTAAATCAAGCTGCCTTGATGCGTAATTTTCCGTTACTTTAATAATCTGAAAACCCTGTACGCCTTCTATCATACGGGAAACCTGTCCCTGCCTTAAACTAAAAGCAGTATCAATAAAGGTCTGTCCTACAACCTGCCTTGCTTCCTGATTTCGCGGAAGGTATCCTGCGTCCCCGGCCTGAAAACCGGAGTTAGGCGCAACACTGCGCGAAGCGACTTCGTCAAATTTTGAAGGATCATTATTAATTTCCCTTACAAGAGATTCTGCAAGGGTTCTGGCTCTTGTTCTTGAAGCGGCATCAGGGCCGTAGGGAACCTGAATCATTGAAAAACGGATTGTATCCGGGCGGACAAGATCACTTCTTAAAAGAGTATACTCAGCGGCGATTTCTTCTTCCGTAGGGATGCGCACAGCTTCTATAAGATGCCCCTTTTTGGAAATAAGATATTTCTGAACAATCATTTGCCTGCGAAATTGATCCCTGAAAGCCGGAACATCAAGGCCGCTTTCATTCATGACAGCCTGGGCGAACTCCGCGTCTGTCGGCTGACGGCCAAGCTGCTGGGCCATACCGGTGCGAAGATCCTGGATTTGGTTATTTACTTCGTTATCTGTTATCATGATCCTGTCGCGTTCTGCGGCCTGCAGGACAAGGCGTTCGTTTATCATTACATCCAGCAACTGAAGGCGTTCAGAATGAGTTAAAGTGCGGCCTGTACCTCTTTCCATGCGCTCAACTTCGGTGCGAAGCTGCCCCACAGTGATGGCTTCTGTTCTTGTAAGATTGACTGTCGCCGCGGGCTGTAAACCGGCCTGTGAAAAGACAGGCAATGACATCAACAGCCCCAAGAAAACAAATAATAATCGTTTCATAATTCTTCCTCTGTTTTAATCTATCATAAAATAAACAATAAAGGCTAGTTGCTAGTTACTATTCTAAAACAGCTCTTATCCTGCGTACTCCCGCCGATGATGACTGTTCTTTTTGTATTTTGAATATCCCAAGAGCGCCTGTGCGTTCTGCATGAGGACCGCCGCAGACTTCCTTTGCAAAAAAATCTTCGTTTGAATTACCCACTGTATAGACTTTTACCATGGATTCATATTTTTCGCCGAAAAGGGCAATAGCCCCTGCTGCTTTTGCATCTTCTATGCTCATTGTTTCCATAAAGATGGGAAGGTCTTTTTTTATCTGCTCGTTTACAATATCCTCTGTCTTTTTAATTTCATCCGCTGTCATTGCTCTGTCCAGAATAAAGTCAAAGCGAAGGCGTTCAGCCGTGATATTGCTGCCCTTCTGCGCTGCCTTGTCTCCCAGAATCATCTTTAAGGCCTTGTGTAAAAGGTGGGTTGCGCTGTGGTATTTAACAGCCATTTCTCCCTGATCGCCAAGACCTCCCTTAAAAGACTGTCCGCTCTGGGAGCGCGAAAGCTCCTGATGTTTTTTAAAGGCCTCGTCGAACTCGTCCTTGTTTACGCTCATGCCGGATTCAGATGCAAGTTCTTCTGTTAATTCGATGGGAAAACCGTAGGTGTCATAAAGTTTGAAGGCAAGGCGGCCGGACATGATTTTTCTTGGGTCTTTAAGCAGATTGGGAAGAAGTTTTTCAAATTCGTGCTCTCCCTTTTGCAGGGTTTCCATAAATTTCGCTTCTTCCTTATCCAGTTCGTTTATTATAAAAGAGATGTTTTCCTCAAGCTCAGGATATGTCTCCTTAAAATTATCAATTACAACACGGGCAATTACAGAAAGGTTTATCCCTTCGCCCGATGAAGATTTTAAAAGTTTTTTTCCGTGCCGCACAGCCCGGCGGATAAGGCGGCGAAGAACATAACCTGCCCCTACATTGGAAGGACTTACAGCTTTTGGATCGCCGAGGATAAAAACAGCAGAGCGTATGTGATCTGCAATAATTCTGATGGAACGATCGGTATCAATATTATCGCTTCCTGTGTACTTGCAGAGCGAAGCATTTTCTATCGCGGCAATGATTGGCTGAAAAATAACTGTGTCATAAACGCTTGATTTTCCGTTAAGCACAGTTACGGTTCTTTCTATACCCATGCCTGTATCGACGCACTTGCGTTTGAGAGCTTCGTATTCACCATCTGCGTTTTTATTGTACTGCATGAAAACATCGTTCCAGATTTCAAGCCAGTTATTGCAGGAGCAGCCGGGTTTACAATCGGCGCTGCATGGAGCATCCCCTGTGTAATAAAACATTTCCGAGTCAGGACCGCAGGGACCTGTAGCGCCGGCAGGGCCCCAAAAGTTGTCTTCGCGGGGAAGATAGGAAATGCGATTCTCGCTTATACCTAAGCTTTTCCAGATTGCAGCAGACTCATCATCTTTGGGAATATTTCCTTCGCCCTGAAAAACAGTTATTCCCAATTTTTCAAGCGGGATATTAAGCCATTGCGGGGATGTTAAAAACTCAAAACTCATTTTAATGGCTTCTTCTTTAAAGTAATCCCCTAACGACCAGTTGCCAAGCATTTCAAAAAAGGTAAGATGGCTTTTGTCTCCCACGCTGTCTATATCTCCTGTGCGGATACACTTTTGAAAGTTTACAAGCCTCTTGCCTGCCGGGTGCTCCTCTCCTAAAAGATAGGGAACCAATGGATGCATACCCGCGGTTGTAAAAAGCACTGTAGGGTCGTTTTCAGGCAGGAGAGATTTACCCTGTATCTGCGCATGGTTTTTGGAAACAAAAAAATTGATGTATTTGCTGCGAAGCTCGCAAGCTGTTAAGACATTCATGGTGGCATGTTAGCATGGGGGGTGGGGGATGGGGAATAGGGTTTGGGGGTTCGGGGGGTGGGGAGTGGGGGATGGGGGTTAGGGGGGAGTAGGGGTTTGGGTTCGGGAGTTGGGGAGTGGGGAATAGGGGTTAGGGGTTAGGGGGGAGTAGGGGTTTTGGTTCGGGGGTTGGGGAGTGGGGGTTAGGGAGTGGGGGTAGATCCAAAGCGTGATCGCAAAATGCTCGTAGTTAATTGTTTCTTTTTGTGCTATATTTGACTTATGACTACACAAACTGCCGAAAGACCGGTTGGCTTCCGGGACACTTTTGATACTCTTGACTGTATTACGCAAAATCCTGCCATAATGGGAGGTAAACCGTGTATTCGTGGCATGAGGGTAACTGTCGGCATGATCGTTGGGCAGATTGGAGCAGGCGAAACAATTGATGAACTGCTTGATGACTACCCCTACCTTGAAAGGGAAGACATAATGCAGGCTCTGCGATACGCTGCAGCTCTCTGTCAATGGCGTGAGGTCGCCATTTCTTCCGAATGAAAATTCTTGTTGACATGAACCTCTCCCCAAAATGGGTTAAACTTTTAACTGATAACAATATTGAATCGGTACACTGGTCATCTATCGGCTCCCCGAATGATCCTGATATAAACATTATTACTTATGCTGCAGAAAATAATTTTGTTATTTTTAATAAAGATCTCGATTTTGGTACATTTCTTGCAATTAACCATAATAAAAAACCAAGCGTTGTTCAAATGAAAGAAGGCACTCTTAATCACAGAAAGATAAACAATATAGTTATCAGCGCAATTAATATGTTCTCCGACAAAATTGAAGCCGGTGCGATTGTCACTATCGACCAAAACAAAACCCGTGTAACTTTGCTTCCTTTGTAATCTCATCCATCTTCCTCACACGCAAAAAAAAAAAGGTTCCCCGTAACAGGAACCCCCAATTGGTGTTTATCACCGTTCACCCTTTTTATTTGTAACATCCCCTACACCATATAGCATAGGGGTGTCAGCTGCTCCCAGAACGTCCCAGCTGCTATCAAAGCGTCCCAATGTTAACGCCTGCGCCACAAGTCGCCATCACGGTCTTGTATACCATTATTGACTATTGTAAATACACCTTTATAATCACCACTTGTTGCTTTTAAAATTATTGCATTATCTATTCTTATATAGGTTCCTCTGTATATACTGTCTTCCCAATTCATTGTAAAATTATTACCGTTAATTGTGACTGAATATCTGGAACTATAAGAATATGTACCTGCAGGAATAGGATCTATTGGAGGCGGCGGCAATCCAAGAATATTAGAGGAGGTTGTCCAGTCCTCTGCAGTAAAATTGTAAATTGCAGCAATATCAGAAATTGATTCTCTTTGTTCTCGCCATAATGCAAGTTGAATTGGTTCGTTTACAGCCGTGCCGTAATTAGCAGCATAATAATTACTTAACCTTGTAGCTATTGATTGTAAATTAGAAGGCATATTTGTTCTTATAAGCAATTCATTTGTTTTTGGAGCATCTTTTTCCCGATCTGCGCATAAAGAAACAAAAATAATATTTGTTGTAGTATTCGCCGGTAATATTATATATCTAATTGTTCCCGACCGATAAAATCTATTGCCCTCCAGATATACAGCCACTGCAATCATATTCTGACCAGCTCCGGAATTTACAAAATAAAGCCCATTAGTTATAGAAACATTAATTTGAATTTCGTTTCTCGTATTGTTTCTCAATCGTCCTGTAACAGTTGAAATGTATCCTGTTCCATTAGCGGATTCTAATGTAACATTACCGCTTGTTAATGCTTCGTTAAAATCTCTTACATTAACAGCTTGTCCAAATAAAGGACTCAATAAAAAAAACGACAAGATAGAAAAAATCACGACGTACCTAAATCTCATAAAAACCTCCAAAAAACTCTTTATCTTAACAACCCATACGAGTTGTTTTTAACTACCTAACACATTAAGCATTCATAATAGTTGATTGTTGATTACTCACAAAAATATCTGTGGCATTTTTTGTGTTGAGTTTAATGAATGTTTCTTGCCAGTTAAAGCAGTTATAACGATCATTGTGTTATTATCATAGTTTATTATTTATTTTTCAAATGAATTTATTATAAAATTTTAGTTTTTTTATGAAAAATACTTATTATTTTATATCATTTTGCTTATTGCGCTGTAGTCTTTTACGATATCTTCTTTTATCTTTTCCTCTTTTTTCTCTAATTCCCAAGCTAGGACAGAACAATGGCAGTGGGGCAAAAATAATTCATTCGCTTTATATTCTAATTATGTATTATATATTAATAATACAATTATCACCTAACGAGGTTATGAAAAAAGAAATGCTGAAGCTGGTATACTAAGTAAAGTTTGAAAAGAACGATGCTGGTTTTCCCTTAAACTGAGGCAATATTATTTACCTCGTGCTAACGAATAACAACCAGCAACGCATTGTCTTTGAAAAGCGGTTGCCGCTACCAGGGAAGGGAGTGGGGTTTAAGGAATAGGGTTCGAGGGTTGGGGAGTAGGGATCGGAGAATAGGGTTTAGAGGATGGGGGAGCACCTCAGACATAAAATAGCGGAGACAAGCGCAGAAGCGTGATCGCAAAATGCGTAGACGAAATATAAATAATATTATATATTATAGACAGGCGGTTGCCTGGAAACCATGCAAGAAAAGCGCATTCCTGACCTTACGAGGTAGGGTGCAGTATGCTTGAGCATGGTTTTTTTATTGTACAGAGGTTAATGTAAAATCATCAAGGTAATGATGATAATATTTGTGGTGATTATGTGCTTTATAAACCTTTACAGTCATAATTGCTGTATACATATTAAAATTTATTTTGCAATCCTGCTTAAAATAAAGAACTTCAATAATATTTGAATCAAGAGGATTGTGTATTTTGTTTTTCCAAAAAACCGCATTTTCCAGTAATTGATCCAGGATTTTAATAGAAAGCGCCTGTTCTTTTGATTTTGTATTGGTTTTCCACTCTCCAAGTCCATATCTGGAAACTGAAATTGATTTGTTAATGGATTTATTAAAAAATGACTTTCCCCGAATATTATGTAAGGCCCAATCGAAATATATTTTTTTAAGCTCCTTTACGAAATATTTTTTTTCATCTTCTGTTTCTATAATTTCCGGAATTTGATAGTTTTTTTTTACAGCCACTTTGCTGTCCTTGAAACGAGTTTATAAAAATTATTGCTGATAGATAAAATTTATAGGCTGATATGATAAATAATAATAGCGTTTATGTATTTAAATATAAACTATAGGTTTTTTATAAAGAAATCAAGTGTATTACCCAACTTTATTAAAAAAAGTTCAACGATAAAAGTGACTATCATCTTACCCGATTGGATTTTTATAGTAACCAATGTTTGAGGCTTTTGCCTCCCATAAATTATCCCACCACTATATATCCTAGATTCCCGCATTAAAAGTTAACCTACAAAGGGAAATGGTATTAAAAAATTGATTCAAATTCATATATAACTCAAATAAGAATTAAATAATCCAGTTTTTTTATGTTTTTTATAGAAACTCTACGTGCCTTGTTTCTCTTTGATTTTCACGTTATACTGACCTCATGGTAGCAACACAAACAATCACATTCCCTGCCGACGGCAGGATGACAGTAGATATTCCAAAAGGGTTTTCAAGAGAACAGCCGGTAATTCTTACATTTACCCAGTCAAACCCTACAAAAAAGCTTATGACTGCGGAGGAAGAAAAAGCAGCCATCAATCGTATTGCGCAACGGCTTAAAGTTGAAATGGCAGATGTACTTGAAATGCAGAATTGCCACCCGGAAGATGTTAGTATATGAAGCGCGGAGACTTTTACAGGGTACACGAAGGAGATAAATACGATCCAAAAGATTATCGTGTTTATCTGATTGTTTCCCGGCAAGTGTTGATTGATACCCAATTCAACTCTGTCATTTGCGCTCCAGTACACACTAAATACGAAGACCTTCCGACTCAAGTCGATGTAGGTTCTGACGAAGGGCTCAAACATGATAGCGCAATCTATTGTGAACCTCAACCGAGCCAATTGTAAATTGGCGAAGGTTCCCCTCTTGATTACCTGGCTAGTATCCCAAAACATCTGCTGACCAACTTTGTCAGCTCGCTCTCCGATACCAAAATGGAAGAAGTGAATACCGCTCTCCGCATTGCATTAGCTGTTTAATTCCTCATTGTTCCCTTTTCCCTTTGTAGGTTAACTTTTAAGGCGGGAATCTAGGATATATAGCGGTGGGGGTGCAAAGGCAGCATAATATCAAGCACTATAACATCAGGTGCAGTTTGAGCTATTTGTTCCTGAACTTCAGCCAGATTCATGGCAAGGCGCAAATTAAACTTGCCATATTTTTCCAGCATCCTTTTGTTGATCTTTTGTATGTTTTCGTTATCTTCTACCAAAAGCATATCCATGCGGGAATTCTATCGTTTTTTAGCGGGCTAAAATTGAAGCTGAATAAGAATTCAGGTTTTTGTTAATTTTTCATTGACAAACTTTAATAAAATGACTATACGATTATGTAGGTAAAAAGTAATAATATCGATTTGAGATTTTACTTTTTGGGGATTATATGTTATGTTTGAATTAGAGTTTGAATGGGACTTGGAAAAAGAGCAAGATAATGTTAGAGACCACGGCGTTTATTTTGATGCGGCGGCTCTTGCATTTTATGATCACTTTCGCATGGAGCGTCATGATGACGATTCCAGCATTGATGAAGATCGTTGGCAAACTATGGGATTTGTTGATGATGTGCTTTTTGTTGTATATGCGGAGCGTGGAGAAGTTATTCGTATAATTTCAGCTCGGGTTGCTGAGCCTTTTGAACGGAGGATTTATCATGGCAGTAGTGAGATACACGGTTGGCAGAGAGTTAACCCCTGAGAGAAGAGCGGCAATAAAAGTGGAAATAGAAGCGGCCGCTAAACGCCCCTATACTTATGACCCTGATTGCCCATTACTTACAGAAAAACAGTTATCAGAATTTCGCCCTGTCAACTTTGACAGCATGGAAGAGCGGGCAGCAGCAATGAAACAAGGGGCAGCTATTCTTGATGCCGCTTTAACGTAGATTACATTGTTAATTGATAATAAAAAGGGGCTCCGTAACAGGAACCCCCAATTGGTGTTTATCACCGCTCAACCTTTTTATTTGTGACATCCCCTACACAATATAGCGTAGGGGTGTCGGTAGCAACCAGAGTGCTCTTAGGTACGGAGCGTGAAACATTGAAAAATAATAAAAACTAGTATATATTAATCAAATGGCAACAATTTCAATGTTTTATGGCATATTGATAAGAATGTATTTGGGAAAAAAAGATCATAATCCCCCTCATATTCATGCTTTATATCAGGATAAAAAAGCAACTTTTAATATAAAAACAGGAGATAGATTGAAAGGAAAGTTGCCGCAGGATAAAGAAAAACTGGTTTCTGCTTGGATAATTTTACATAAAGACGAACTCCTGGCTAATTGGGAGTTGTCACAGAATGGTGAACTTCCATATAAAATTGCTCCATTAATATAGGCGGTAAAAATGTATTTATCTGTAAAAAAAGTGAAACCATTAGCAAATTATATATTAGAGCTGACTTTTGAAAATAAAGAAAAAAAATTGTTTGATGTAAAACCGTATCTGGATACAGGATTATTCAGAACATTAAAAGATGAAAAGTTTTTTAGAATGGTTAAGATATCATACGATTCAATAGAATGGCCAAATGGGGTAGATTTGGATCCCGAAGTATTATATGAAAAAGGCAAAGTTATTTTAAAAGAAACTGTATAAACCCCAATGCCTGACACTAAACGGTGAATCCGCCTGGGATAATAAAAATGTTTATAAGATTTTTCATTGAAGGCAGATTGATTAATATTTTTATTCCTATAATAAAAGATGCAATATACCTTATGCTTGAAGACGAACAATACAATTTTAGAAGATCCATTTTATAGATAAAGTGGCAGATGCTGCCAAAGCTACTATTTCTGTCGTTTCTTTTTATCAAAAAGATCAGAATGTGTTCCTGTTCGGGAAGCAGTAAGTACAAGCCGCCCTTTATCAATAATATAAATTAAGAGCCAGTTAGGCAGGATATGTCATTCTCTGAATCCTGAATACTACGCCCCAAAACGAGCATAGAGTACGCATGAATTGTGCATAGCGTACGTTAATGATTGTGCATAGTCTCCGCCTAGATTGGGCATAAAAACAAGACCTACTAAAATTATGGA